>ERZ894217.446-NODE-446-length-23734-cov-9.494573_pt1 | contig 23734 bp, 25 predicted proteins | sample MGYA00380291_ERZ894217 | MGnify/ENA primary metagenome ERZ894217 (study PRJEB32331, sample SAMN06328480) | human gut metagenome | biome: human gut microbiome; feature: stool | host: Homo sapiens | collected 2013-07-05 ...
TGGCAAGTATTTTCACACGCTCGACAACCTTATTACCCTTCATCAGCGTTTGTAAATTTTAGTGATAATTAATGTTTTTTATAAGAATTTTAATATGAAATATATATTTATATTTGTGGACCACAATAAAGGAGAATTTAGATGGATGATATAAATAAGGATGATTTATTTTGTGATTATTATGAAAAATGGATAAAAATATATAAAGAAGGTGCTATAAGAAAAGTAACTTTAGATAAATATAAGATGACACTAAGATGGTTAAGAAAATTAATTCCAGATTTGAAAATAAAGGATTTAACGAGGATATCTTATCAAGAGTTGTTAAATAATTATGCTTTGGAACATGAAAGACAAACAACTATGGATTTTCATCATCAGTTAAAAGGTTCTATTTTGGATGCAGTAGATGAGGGATTGCTTGATAGAGATCCTACTAGAAAAGCTATTATTAAAGGAAAAACACCAAGTGTAAAAAAAGTAAAATTTATTAATCAATTTGAATTACATACTTTATTAGATACATTAGAGTTAAAAAATGAGATAAGCTGGGAATGGATGATTTTATTGATTGCTAAGACGGGATTAAGATTTTCAGAAGCGCTTGCCCTAACACCAGCAGATTTTAATTTTTCAAGACAATCAATATCTGTTTCTAAAACATGGGATTATAAAGGTGAAGGAGGTTTTTTGCCTACAAAAAATCAATCGTCTATTAGAAAAGTACAAATTGATTGGCAAACAGTTATTCAGTTTTCACAATTGATTAAAGATTTACCAGAGGATAAACCAATATTTGTAAAAGGAAAAGTTTATAATTCTACAGTAAATGGAGTTTTAGAAAGATATTGTAAAAAAGCAGAAGTTCCTGTAATTTCGATACATGGTTTAAGACATACTCACGCATCTTTACTTTTATTTGCTGGGGTATCGATTGCAAGTGTAGCAAGAAGATTAGGACATTCTAGTATGAATACGACACAAAAAACGTATTTACATATTATACAAGAATTAGAAAATAGGGATGTTGATCTTGTTATGAGATCATTGTCAGGATTAAGTTAAAAAATAAATGTGGTCCACAAATATAATTGAATAATTTATAAAAATAACAAAATAGTAAAAATAGAATCCAGAGATATTTATCTTTGGATTAAACGTTTGTATAAAATAAAAAACAACCCAAAGGTTGTTGTTTATTAAATGGCGTCCACGAAGGGATTCGAACCCCTGACCGCACGCTTAGAAGGCGTGTGCTCTATCCAGCTGAGCTACGTAGACATTACTTACTTTCAACTGCTCAACTAGAATAGCATATATTTTTTTAAAAAGCAATACTTTTTTAAAAATCATCTAAATTTTTGAATTCAACCTTTAAATCTTTACCTTCTACATAAATAACACAATAACTTCGATTACTTCCTCCACGAGGTAAAGTTGTAGATCCAGGATTAATAAGTGTATAACCATCAACTTCTTTATACATAGGAACATGCGTATGTCCTGAAAGTAGTATATCACAGTTTGCTTCTTGCAAAGTATAGATCATACTTGTTTCACGATCCATATATCCAAAACGATGTCCATGAGCAACTAAAAAGTTTAAATTTTCAACTTTAAATTTGATTTGATTTGGAAAATCACTATACCAATCATTATTTCCTTTAACACATAACCAATCTTGCATCATATATGTTTCAGCTTCACTATCACCACAGTGAACATAATAATCTCCATCGGGTTCTAGTTCTTTTACACGATTAATCATTTGATGATAACCATGACTATCTGACATTACTACTATTTTTTTCATTTTCATCACCAAAAACATTATAACAAAACTTTACTAGATTTGTACAATATTATCGATTGATGTACTTACATTTTGATCTTCTTGAATAAGTTCATTATTAATATAGATATGGACTGAACTAACATCAGGAAGTGATAAAAATGATTTTTCAAGACGACTATAAAGAGTAGGGGAAATATTTTCGCTATTATCTAGAATACGTGATGATAAATAGATAGAAAGTAAGCCATCGTTTAATTGTGATTTTTTAGTTGTTTCTACTTTAGTATTATTTTCAAAATGATCTAATAATAAAGATACTTTTTGATCAATTGTTTGATTTGTATTTTGAATACGTGTTGTTGTAGGAATATAATATGTTTTTCCAGCAATTTCTTTTTCGTTATAAACAAGGACGGAAGAGGTTTGATAAAGATCAAAAGTGGATGTTTCAAAGTTATTAATACCTAAATTAGGAGTGATGCAACTTAATGGTATTGTTGTGTTTTCAAATGAAGAAACAGCTTTACCATCTATTTTCATATTGATTTTAGAAATACCATCTTTACAAAATAAATAGCTAAGAGCTTCACAAATATCTAAAGCTTGTTGATTGTTTGATACTTTAAAGTTATTTGTAAAATCAAATGTAAGTCGATTACTTTCCATAATTAAAGCATTAAGTTCTAATTTCTTATTAAAAATAGGATAAAGTCCTAATTGAGTAAAATCTTTTGATTTCATTGTTTCAATAATCCCTCGAATATTATTTTCCTTATTATCCTTAACACCAATATCTACAGAAACAGGAATAAGCGTTTCATCTTGATCTTTAAAAATAACTGTTTGCATATTGGCTTTCTTTTTCACTGTTTTAACATCATCATTTTTAAAATAAACAAAGGTTGCAAAAGCACATAAAAAAATCATTGAAATATTTCTTAAATATTTTTTATACATGGAATCACCTCACTATTTAAAATATGAAAAGAGTGATAAAATAGTCTTAAAATTTGCCTTTTTTAAAGATTTATTTTATATTATAATAGCGAAAATGAAGGAGGGATAGTTGTGCCACTTACTGATGATGATTTTGTGAAGACTGGAAAACTAGAGGGTTATAGTGAAATGATTCAAAAATTACATGAAGAAGAACAAACACAACCCGAAATCACTTATGATTTACAATTAGATGATGATGAGGATGAAGAAGAAAAATGATAGAAGATTTAATTGAAACAGGTCAATATAAAGAAGCGTTGCAATATTTAAATGATATGGATAATGAACAAGTACGTTATCAAAGACTTGTTTGTTTATATGGATTGAAAGAGTTACAACAAGCTAAAAGAGAAGGTATGAAAGCAAAAGTTCTTGCTGGAGAAACTTATTATGATGTTGTTGCTATTTATGTATCGATTTTAAAAGATTTAGAAGAGTTTGAAGAAGCTATTAATATTATTGTAGAGGAATTATCAATGCCTTATATTCCTTATCAATATGAAACAGTTTTTAATGCAGCTTATGATGAACTGTTATTAGCGAAACAAGAAGCATCTTTTGATGGGGTGACTCAAAAAGTCTTTAATGAAGAAGATATTGAAAATATTTTAACTAAAAAAGATACAAATGAAGATTTACTTTATATGGCTATTGAACAAATGGAAGGCATGAATATTCGTCGTATGATTGTTCCTATTCGTCAATTTATTAGAGATAATGATCAACCTGATTTTGCCAAAAGTTTATTAATAGAATTAATGATTGATCAAGAAATTGATGAAGATTTGGAAGTTGTCAAAAAAGGCGTGCACTACGACATTAACCCAAGTTATGCCCCAATGGTCTTGAATCAAGAATCTGGTGTTGAAATTTATAAATTGTTGATGGATGCTTTAGAAGATGATAATCCATCTTTACTTACGATGTGTGAACAATTTTTAAATTTTTATCTTTATTCAATCTATCCAAAATATATTGATGAACAAGATTATCGTAGTATTGCAGGAGCTATTCATTATCATTTAGCATCTTTACAATATATAGATATTGAATTAGAAGATATTGAGTATTTATATAATTGCAATCAAGAGGATGTAAAAGATGTATTGGAAACAATACAATCAATCGAATATTAAAATTTATTAATATAGTTGAATTTAAAAAAAGGTTAGTATATAATGTCTTTTGATACGGAATAAGGAGAAATATATAATGAGAACAACTACAAAAAAATTAGAAAATGCTGTTACTCAAATTAAAGTAACATTTGATAAAAAAGAATGGGCAGAAGCTCAAGACGCTGCTTTAAAAAGATTAGCTACAAGAGTTAAATTAGATGGTTTCAGACCTGGTAAAGCTCCAGTTGCTATGATTAAAGCTAGACTTGGAAAACAAGCTATCTATGATGAAGCTACTGATCAAATCTTACAAAAAAGATATGCTGATATCATGAAAAAAGCTGAAGTTGCTCCAATTGCTCAACCAACATTAAATATTGATAGTGTTGATAATGATAACTTAAAAATTACAATTTTATGTCCTGTTAAACCTGAAGTTGAATTAGGTGAATACAAAGGATTAGAAGTTAAAAAAGGTAGAGTAACTGTTGCTAAAAAAGATATCGAAGCACAAGTTGAAAACTATCGTCATCAATTCGCTGAATTAACAACTAAAGAAAACGGTGAAGTTGCTAAAGGTGATACAGTAGTTATGGACTTTGAAGGATTCATCGATGGTGAAGCATTCGAAGGTGGAAAAGCTGAAAATCATTCATTAGAAATCGGTTCTGGACAATTCATTCCAGGTTTTGAAGATCAAATGATCGGTATGACTTGTGAAAATGAAAAAGATGTTGTTGTAACATTCCCAGAAGATTATCAAGCTACTGAATTAGCTGGTAAAGAAGCTACATTCAAAGTAACTGTTCATGAAATTAAAGAAAAAGTTTTACCTGAAGCTGATGATGAATTAGCTAAAGATGTTAACATCGAAGGTGTTGAAACTTTAGATCAATTAAAAGATCATATTAAAGCTCAATTAAAATCACAAAAAGAAAATGAAGTAGAAAATAAATTCTTCTCTGATTTAACTCAAGCTTTAATTGAATGTTGTAAAGTAGAAGATAGCGAAGCTTTATTAAATTCTGAATTAGATACAATGTTAAGAGAAGTTGAAATGAACTTGCAACAACAAGGTTTATCATTTGAATTATATGAACAATTCACTGGTAAAAACAAAGATGCTATCAAAGCTGATTTAACTGATCAAGCAAAAGACAGAGTTAAATTAAACTTAATCTTAGCTGCTATCGTTGAAGCTGAAAATATTGAAGTAACTGATGAAGAACGTAATAGCGAATTAGAAACAATCGCAAATACATATAATAGAGACTTAGAAGAAATCAAACAAATCTTCGCTCAAAATATGTACCAAATCGATGCTGATATTTTAAATAGAAAAGCGTTAGACGTTGTTAAAGAAAACTTAAAGAAATAGTTTAAAAGACGCGTAAGCGTCTTTTTAAAAAAGGAGGATTATTATGAGTGAAAGTACATTATTAACCCTTCCTGTTGTGTGCACAAGAGGAATGATTGTCTTTCCGGGTAACCGTTTATCATTAGATGTTGGTCGCCCCCTTAGTTTAAAAGCACTTGAACTTTCAAGTCGTGACTTTGATAACAATATCCTATTTGTATCACAAATCAATCCTATTGTTGATGATCCGAAATATGATGATGTTTATCATGTTGGAACTTTATGTAAAATTGAAAAGAAAATCCGTCGCGATAGTGCAGGGACAATCAAATTAACTGTTACTGGAGAAAAAAGAGTTGCTCTTCGAGATTTTAAAATTGAAGATGGTTCAATTTTTTCAACAGCTGAAGTTTTAGAAGATATTTATGGAGACACAAATGAAGAAGTTGCTTTAGTAAGAAAAACAACAGCTTATTTTGAACAAGCAAGACGTCATATGCCTCATATTCCAGCTGAAAGTTTAACATTGCTTTCAAATGGCACATCAGCTAGTTTACTTGCTGATACAATTGGTCAATATTTACCAATTGATTTAGATAGAAAACAAAAAATTCTTGAAGAACAAAGAATTAATGAAAGATTATTCTTAGTAGCAAGTTCTATTGAGTCTGAAAAAATGATTAGTCAATTAGAAGATACAATCAATAGAAAAGTCAAAGAAAGTATTGATGAAAATCAAAAAGAATACTATCTAAGAGAAAAATTAAGAGCTATTAAAGATGAACTTGGTGATACTGTTGATAAAGGGGACGATGCTGATCAAATTCGTAAAGAATTAGCTGAAAATCCATATCCTCAATATATCAAGGATAAAATTGAAGAAGAATTACGTCGTTTTGAAGCTATGCCACCAGCATCTTCAGAAGCGAACGTTGTAAGAACTTATATTGATTGGGTGATGAAAACACCTTGGTATCAAGAAACTAAAGATGAAGAGGATATTTCTAAAATTGAAGCTATTTTAGAAGAAGATCATTTTGGTTTAGAAAAAGTAAAAGAAAGAATTGTTGAACACTTAGCAGTTAAACAAATGACACAATCTTTAAAAGCACCAATTATCTGTTTAGCAGGTCCACCAGGTGTGGGGAAAACAAGTATTGCTAAAAGTATTGCACGTGCTTTAGATCGTAAATTTGTTAAAGCTTCTTTAGGTGGAGTAAGAGACGAAGCAGAAGTTCGTGGACATCGTCGTACTTATTTAGGATCAATGCCTGGACGTATCATTCAAGGAATGAAAAAAGCTGGTGTTGTAAACCCTGTCTTCTTATTAGATGAAATTGATAAGATGGCAAGTGATTATAAAGGAGATCCTACAAGTGCAATGCTTGAAGTTTTAGACCCTGAACAAAATTCTCAATTCTCTGATAACTATATCGAAGAACCATATGATTTATCTAAAGTTTTATTCATTGCGACTGCTAATGATTTAGGAGGAATTCCTGGACCACTTAGAGATCGTCTTGAAATTATTGAAGTTTCAAGTTATACAGAACAAGAAAAATTAATGATTGTTAAAGAACATTTAATTAAAAAACAATTAGATGCGCATTCATTAAAACCTGAACAAATGATTATTTCTGATGATATCATCATGGAAATCATTCAACATTATACACGTGAAGCAGGTGTTCGTGAACTTGAAAGATATATTGCTAAATTATGTCGTAAAACTGTTTTAGCTATCTTAAAAGAAAAAGTTGAATCAGTTACAATTGATCAAGATAAACTTGTTGAATTCTTAGGAAAAGCACCATTTGATCATACTAAGAAACTTCCTCGTCCTCAAGTAGGTGTTGTTACTGGTATGGCATATACTCAATTTGGTGGAGATATTTTACCAATTGAAGTCAATCATTTTGATGGTACTGGTAAATTTATTATTACTGGTCAATTAGGTGATGTAATGAAAGAATCTGCTTCAATTGCATTAGATTATTTAAAAGCTAACAAAGAAAAATATGGCTTAGATGATAAAGCCTTTGAAAAACAAGATATTCATATCCATGTTCCAGAAGGAGCTATCAAAAAAGATGGTCCATCTGCAGGGGTAACTCTTACAACAGCTATCTATTCAGCGTTTACAAATAAACCTGTAAGAGATGATGTTGCGATGACTGGAGAAATCACTTTACGTGGAAATGTTCTACCAATTGGTGGATTAAAAGAAAAATCTATTTCAGCACATCGTTCTGGAATTAGAAAAATCATCATTCCTAAAGAAAATGAAAAGGATATCGAAGATATCCCAGAATCAGTAAGAAATGATTTAGAAATTGTTTTAGCTGATCATATCGATACAGTTTTAGAACATGCAATTGTTAAATAACGGAAACTTGAATTTCCGTTATTTTTTTTGTACAATAAAAAAGGTGAGAAAAATGGTAAAAATTAAAAAAGCAGAATATATATTATCAGCCGCATGGAAAAGCCAATGGCCTGAAGAAAGCTTTCCAGAGATGTGTTTAGCTGGACGATCAAATGTTGGAAAAAGTAGTTTTATTAATGCGATGTTATCTAGAAATGGTCTTGCAAAAGTATCAAGTACGCCAGGTAAAACAAGAACTTTGAATTTCTTTAATGTCAATGATGCACTTTATTTTGTAGATGTTCCTGGATATGGATATGCCAAAGTTGCTAATAATGTCACAAAACAATTCGGTAAAACGATGGATGAATATATTAGTGAAAGACAAACTTTAAGAGGTTTTATTTTACTTGTAGATTATCGTCATAAACCAACAAAAGATGATGTGATGATGTATGAGTTTGTTAAACATCGTGGTGTACCTGTCATTGTCGTTGCGACTAAAGAAGATAAACTTAAACGTAATGATTTAAAGAAAAATGAAAAATTAATTAAAGATACATTACATTTTGATCCAAGTGATACATTTATTCGTTTTTCAAGTTTAAAGAAAAAAGGAATTCAAGAAGCTTGGAATGCAATTTATGAATTGTGTGATTTAGATTTTGAGTAGGGAAACCTACTTTTTTTCATATCTGATGATTTATTGCATAGACTTTGTTAGGAGGATGACTATGCAAAAAATATTTTACGAAAAGGAAATTGATTTATTACATCAATTAAAGGAATTAGTTTCTTTAACGGTTGATGAATCTATCGACTATAAGATTGAAGATCATGGTGTTAGAGCAGTGGGGAGTCTTGCTATTAAAGGAGAATATATTAGTCAAGAAAAAAGACATTTTTTAGAAAATGTGGAATTAGATGTTTATGCGGATGACCAAAAGATTATAGATCATCAAGATTTTCATTTAAAGGTTGAAGATTTTCATTATGATATTATTGATGGTAATTTGAAAATTAAAATTGAAGTTGGAGTGTATGGGGTTGAAGAAGGTGAAAATCGTTATATTCAACTTGATGAAGATCCTATTGATGAAATTGAAAAATTATCAAGGGATGTTGAGACTCAAACGATAAATGAACAAGTCGTTGCTGAGGCACCCGAAGAAATTCAAGATGTTGAACAGTTACAAGAAAAAATTTATGAAACGAAAGAAAAAGAAGAAAAGGTTGATGATGACGAGGATCTAGGTGTTTATTATTTATATGTTGTTTTACCAAATGATACGTATGCTTCAATAGCTAGACAATATCAGGTAGATGAAAAAATGATTAGAGACTATAATCAAGATCTAAATTTAGATGTAGGACAAATTCTTATTATTCCTTATGCTCCAAAAGATCATTCAAACAAAGTATAATTTAGACGTAATTGGACTGATTCAAATCAGTCCGCATGTCTATAAAGTGAAAACAGCTAATCATTTTTATTGTGTTAAGATTGTTGATGAAAAGAAACTAGAAGTTGCTTATCAACATCTTAATACTTTACATCTCCATCATTTTATTCATTTGATATTAAATAATGAACAACACTATTTTACACCTTTTCAAGATCAATATATCTATCTTATGCCTTATTTACAAGAAGATAATCATATAAAAAAAGGAATGAAAATAAAAACATATTATCAAATCCTAGCGTATTTACACAATCATTCTTTTTTTATGCAACATGAAGAAGATGCTTTTTTTAAAAAGCAGTATGATGATCTTTTTTCTTTGATTCAACAAAGAAAAAATGATTATGAAGAATTAATGAGAGAATTTGAATTTAGAAAATTTAAATCTCCAGCAGGTTGGATGCTTGTTTTAAATTATTATCGTATCGTTCATTATTTAAATCAAGCACATTATTATTTAAGTCAATATCAAGAAATAATGAAAGGTAAAAATGAAATTAGACTTTCTTTAACGTATAATCATTTTAATAAGGAACATATTTTTGTTAGTGATGAAACACTTATTTCAATTGATCGAATGAAAATTAATTATTGTATTTATGATTTGATAGATATTTTTCAAAATCATGACGAACTCTATGATAGTTTACCGTTATTAGAATATTATTTAAAAGAAGTAAAGCTTTTAAAAGAAGAAAAAATCTTAATGCAATGTATTTTATCAATTGTTCCACAAGTTCAATTAAATTTACAAGAAGAAGTCAATATTTATCAAATGTCAAAATTAATTTGTTATTTAGATGGTTTACAAGAAATATTCAAAAAGTTAATGATTGACGAGAAATAGTCTATTTGATAGAATAGAACTGCAATGATTTGGAGGAGTAGTTCTTCTTTGTTTGATAGAGAGTCCCGTTTGCTGGAAAGGGATAAATGAAAAGAGTGAAGGTAGCCAAGGAGCATGTTAGATGAAATGAAGTAGTTTAACACGTAGAACTGCGTTAAAGTTTTAAGGTGCTAAGTTTTATACTTAGAACTAAGGTGGTATCGCGATATAAGTCGTCCTTAGAGGGATGGCTTTTTTATTTTAAGGAGGAAAAAGATGAATTATTTTACAGAGTATTGGTATGTATGGATTATTTTTGTTATCATGTGTGTGTTCTTGTTTAGTTTTTATGGTAAAAAATTTAAACAATTAAAAGAAAAAAGAAAGCAATATGAAGAAAAATTAGCTCAAGAAAAAGATATGTTTTCTCATCTTACAAGTGATGTTTTTGATAAGATTGAACCAATTGATCTAACAAGAGCTGTTATTTTTCATATTAATGCGAAAGAAGATCGTCTATATGAAGATGATAACTATGATGGAAATATTATTCCTTATTTGACACATGAGGAATTATTGATTTATACAATGTACCAATTAGAATGTTCTTTAGAAGGGGGAAGAGGTTCAATCCATTCGTTTTTTATAACAGAACCTTATTGTAATTATCGACCTTATTATAAAGAAGCATTTGAAACAATGAAATGTTATGATATTGCTCATTTATTAGAAGAAGCTGAAAAATTAGCTATTTTAATTGAAAATGATCAAGAAGATGAAATTGATGAAACAAGTGAATACGCTACATACAATTTCTCTGATTTTACAAATGAATTTGTTTCTTTATTACGTTCTTCAGGAATTGGTGATAAATTAGGAGAATACATTAAAGAACATAAAGAAAGTTTTATTGAAAAGGATGATGAAAATGAAAAAAGAATTAGCGAGTAAATATGATCATAAAAGTGTTGAAAAAGGTAAATATCAACATTGGTTAGAAAAAGAATATTTTAAAGCAGGAGATGTTTCTAAAAAGCCTTATGCAATCGTTATTCCACCACCAAACGTTACAGGTAAACTTCATTTAGGACATGCTTGGGATACAACTTTACAAGATATGATTATTCGTTATAAAAGAATGCAAGGTTATGATGCTTTATGGCTTCCTGGTATGGACCATGCCGGAATTGCTACACAAGCTAAAGTAGAAGCAAGAATGAGAGAAGAAGGAATTTCTCGTTATGATTTAGGAAGAGAAGGTTTCTTAGAAAAAGCTTGGTCTTGGAAAGAAGAATATGCTTCTATTATTCGTGCTCAATGGGAAAAATTAGGTTTATCTTTAGATTATTCGAAAGAAAGATTTACTTTAGATGAAGGATTATCTCAAGCGGTTAAAGAAGTTTTCGTTCGTTTATATGAAAAAGGATATATTTATCAAGGTAAAAGAATTATTAACTGGGATCCTGTACAAAGAACAGCTTTAAGTAATATCGAAGTTATTCATAAAGAAATTGAAGGGGCAATGTATTATTTCAAATATAAAATTGTAGATAGTGATCAAGAATTAGTCATTGCGACAACACGTCCTGAAACAATGTTTGCCGATCAAGCTATCTTTGTTCACCCTGATGATGAAAGATATAAAGATTTAGTTGGTAAATATGCAATCAACCCAGCTAATGGTGAAAAATTACCAATTATGGCTGATAGTTATATCGATATGGATTTTGGAACTGCGGTAATGAAATGTACACCTGCTCATGATCCAAATGACTTTGCTTTAGCTAAAAAATACAACTTAGACATGCCTATTTGTATGAATGATGATGGAACAATGAATGAACTTTGTCATAAATATCAAGGTATGGATCGTTTTGAATGTCGTAAACAATTAGTTGCTGATTTTGAAGCAGCGGGTATTGTTGATCATATTGAAAAACATTTACATCAAGTAGGTCACTCAGAAAGATCAGGAGCTATTGTTGAACCTTATTTATCAAAACAATGGTTCGTTAAGATGAAACCATTGGCTGAAGCTGCTTTAGCTAATCAAAAGAAAGATTCTAAAGTAAACTTTGTACCAGAAAGATTTGAAAAAACATTTACACAATGGATGGAAAATATCGAAGATTGGTGTATTTCACGTCAATTATGGTGGGGACATCAAGTACCAGCATGGTATCATAAAGAAACAGGTGAAGTTTATGTTGGAAAAACTGCACCAGAAGATACCGAAAACTGGACACAAGATGAAGATGTTTTAGATACTTGGTTCTCTAGTGCATTATGGCCATTTTCAACATTAGGTTGGCCTAATACAGAAGATCCTTTATTTAAAAGATACTTCCCAACAAATACTTTAGTTACAGGATATGATATTATTTTCTTCTGGGTAAGTCGTATGATTTTCCAATCATTAGAATTTACAGGTCAAAGACCATTTGAACATGTTTTGATTCATGGTTTAATTCGTGATGAACAAGGAAGAAAAATGTCTAAATCATTAGGTAATGGGGTTGACCCAATGGATGTTATCGATCAATACGGTGCTGATACATTAAGATTCTTCTTAACTACAAATTCAGCACCAGGTATGGATTTAAGATATATTCCTGAAAAACTAGAAGCATCATGGAATTTTATTAATAAAATTTGGAACTCAGCAAGATTCGTTTTAATGAATATTGATGGAGATTTAGAATATAAGGATTTAAAATTTGATCATTTAAATTTATGTGATAAATGGATTTTAAATCGTTTAAATAACGTAATTGAAGAGGTAGATGCCAACATGGATAAATTTGAATTCGTTAATGTTGGTAGCGAATTATATAAATTCATTTGGGATGATTTCTGTTCATGGTATATCGAACTTACAAAAGTTCATTTAAATAGTGATAATGAAGTTGAAAAACAAGCAAGTGCTCATACTCTTGTTTATGTATTAAATGCAATCGTTAGAATGTTACATCCATTCATGCCATTTGTAACTGAAGAAATTTATCAAGCAATTCCACATTTAGAAGAATCAATTTGTATTTCTAAATATCCAACAGTAAATCCTGATTTCAATGATGAAAACATCAACAAACAATTTACTTATTTAATGGATATTGTTAAAGGTGTTCGTGAAATTCGTGCAAACTATACAATTAAAAATGCAATCGAAGTGGAATACTCAATTGAAACAAAAGATGAAAACTTACAAGCTTTATTAGACCAATGTGTTCCTTACTTAAAGAAATTATGTAATGCAACTTGTGTTGGTTATAATCAAGAAGCTTCTAAAGATGTTGCGACAGCAATGATTCAAGGTGGTAATACATTGATCGTTGAACTTGGTGCTTATGTTGATAAAGAAGCAGAAAAACAAAAATTACAAGCTGAACTTCAAAAACTTGAAGGGGAAATTAAACGTTGTACAAATATGTTAAGTAATGAAAAATTTGTATCAAAAGCACCTCAAGCAAAAGTTGATAGTGAACGTCAAAAATTAGAAGATTATACATCTAAATATAATGCTGTTAAAGAAAAATTAGCAGCTATGTAAAATCAAGTTTGAAAAAACTTGATTTTTTTTAATTTTTAAAAGAAAAATACTCAAAAAATGTCTATATAAATAGTGAGGAAGTTAGTGGGTGTCTGTTCCTTAAATAAAAAAAGGAGGAAATGAAAATGCAAGAATTACAATTAACAAATCAAATGGAAATTATTGGTGGAGGAGTAGGAACATGGATTGTCTGTGTTGTTGTGGGAGCAGCCGTTTATAAAATGTTATATTCTTCTAGTGGTCGTATTTCAATTCCAAGACTTGTTTCTATTGAATGGAGATAATAGATGAAGGTACTTCGGTACCTTCATATTCTTTATTAATTTTCATAGACTAGAAAGAGGTGAGTCTATGAAAAAGAAAGGAATGCTTATTTTTACTTTTTTGATGCTTTTATGTAATACACTAACTATGTATTATGTAAATCGAGCACTTAAACAAGAAATCAATATCTATGTTGTCCAAGTAGGACGCTATAAAGAAAAAGCAAATGCTGAAAATACAATGAAACAAATAGAAGAATTAGGGTATAAGAGTTCTATGTATCAAGATCAAGAGTATGTTGTTATTACTGATATTTTTATAAAACAAAAAGAGGCACATCAACAAGCAAAAGAGATTGCTGAAAAAGGAAATACATGTGTGGTTAAAGAATATTTTATAGATGATCGTTATCAAGAGAAGATTAAAAAAAAAGAATATAATGCAATTTATCAATTTTTAAAAACAAATTGACAAGGAAGTCACTCTTTGATAGTATGCTTTCAGGGGGTGAAAACTTTGAACTTCAAAACAAAAGAAATGTGTTATTGCGCACTTATGGCATGTATGATGGCTATATTTTCGCAAATTAAAATTGATTTACCAGGATATGTACCAATTACATTACAAACCTTTATGGTTTGTTTAATTGCATTGATTGCTCCTTGTAAAGTAGCAGTTAGTGCATGTGTTGTTTATTTGTTGATGGGAGCGGTTGGTTTACCTGTTTTTGCTGGATTTCAAGGTGGTATGGGATCACTTTTAGGTTATAGTGGGGGATATATCTTTTCGTTTCCAATAATGGTCTATGTTATTTCAAAATTAAAAACAAGAGTTCCTATTGGTTTAGCATGTATTATTGGAAGTGTGATCTGCTATTTTATTGGAACACTGTGGTTTATGTTTGTGACGAAGATGAATTTAAGTGCTTCTTTAATGATGTGTGTTGTTCCTTTTATACCTGGAGATCTTATAAAAATAGTATTAGCCTATTGTTTAAGTAAAAAAATAAAAGTAAAGCTTTAAATGATGTTGAATTGTCCTCGATTTGAAAGACCAAGAGAAAAAGCAATTTATAATGGGATTGAAACTTTATCGAATCAAGAATTAATTGCAGTAATTTTAAGAACAGGAAATAAAGAAATGTCTGTTTTAAATTTGGCTTCTTTATTATTAGAAGAAATAGGAGGGTTCCAAGCTTTAAAAGATGTAGACTATTATCAATTAACGAAGATCAAAGGTATTAAACAAGCAAAAGCAATTGAATTAATGGCAAGTATAGAACTTGCGAAAAGAATGCAAAAAGAAAATACAAAAAGATTTGTTATTAAAGAACCTCAAGATGGTTATGAATATATTAAACATAAATTGATGTTTGAAAAACAGGAAAAAGTCATTTTACTTTGTTTAAATAGCCGTTTAGAAATCATTCAAGAGAAATTATTATTTATAGGAAGTGGGGATGCTTCTATGTTAGAAACAAAAGAGGTATTTCAACATACACTTAGATGTGGTGCTAATCGAATTATTTTGATACATAATCATCCAAGTGGAAATCCTGCACCATCTGTAGAAGATGAACTAATAACGCAAAAGATTAAAGAAATGGCGGATTGTTTAGAAATAGAGTTCATAGATCATCTAATTGTTGGCAAGCATTGTTTTTATAGTTTTGCTTCAAAAAAAATCTATCAAAATAAAGAAGATTGATTTTTTTTAGTGAACTCTATATAATGAATGATACTAGAGGTGATTATATGAACAATCGTAGAAAAAAAAGAAATAAAAGAATTATTATTGGTGTTTTTGTCGTTGTTATTTTAGTATCAGTTATTGGTTTTTTTGTAGGGAGAAAACAATCCCGTTTAGAAAAGACATTAAGTAATTCTATTTCTATGATTGAATACTATATTATTAAAAAACCTATTTCTTTTGTAAATGATATCTTTAATGAATATAATGATTTAAAGGATGTTTATGATGAAAATAGAATTTTAAAAGAAAAGTTAGATTCTTATGTCAATATTGAATCTGAAAATGAAGTTTTACAATCAGAAATTAAAAAATTAAAGAAATTAACAGAAATGGATTATCTTCCAAATGATTATAAAACGAAGGCAGCTAGTGTACAAATACGTGATCAAACAAATTGGAATGATGAAATTACAATTGATGCTGGAAGTTTAAATAATGTTCAAGAAGGAATGGCAGTTTGTGATTCTAAAGGAATGATCGGTGTTGTTAGTCATGTAACGGAAATTAGTTCTACTGTTTCGTTACTTACAAGTGAAAATCCATCAAATCAAATTCCAGTAATGATTATTAATGGTGACCAAACGATTTATGGATTATTAAAAAATTATGATGTTAATAAGAAAGTTTTAAATATTACTTTACTTTCAGAAATTGATAAATTAGAAAAAAATGCGAAAGTTTATACTTCTGGTTTAGGTGGAGATGGAAAATGTCCTAAAGGAATTTATATTGGTAAAGCAAAAAAACTGGTAACTCAAAGTGATGGAACAACAATGACTTTAACTGTTAAAATGGCTGCGCAGTTTAAAGATTTATCTTATGTAAGTGTAGTAAAGAAGGTCAATGGTAATGAAGAATAAGCTTGTTAGATATTTAATTATCATGTTTATTTTCTTTGTTATCGACAGTGTTTTACGTTTTTATTTACCATCTTCAATTTTGAAATTAAATTTGACAATTGTTCCTTATGTTGGTGTGATGATGTTTGATTTATTGACGAATACAATTGATGAAGATCATCGTTATATTTTTGCAGGAATTTGTGGAATTTATTTTAGTGTAATTTATGGAAATTCTATTTTTGTATATGTCTTATTGTTCTTTATGTATTCTTTTTTTGAAAAGCGTTATATGAAAAAAGCTGTTATGACTTATTTTGAGGCGATTGTCATCGTTGTTTTGACAATTTTTGTACAGGAGAGTGTGTTATATTCTTTAATGTGGATAACAAATACAACTCAATTAGTGATAACAACATTTCTAATTAAGAGACTACTACCAACATTACTATTCAATATTGTTATTTTTAATGGGGTGTATTTTATCCACGATAAATTAAATCTTGAAGGTGATATTGATGTATATTTTAGTTAAGAATCTTAATGGACGTTTGATTTTTATAATGGATAATGAAGTCGATTTTGAAGTTTTATTAAATGAATTAAAAGGTCTTTTGGTGCAATCTTTCTTTAAAAAGAAGGATTATTACCCAAAGGCCTTTTTTGATTTGAAGGGTCGAATTTTGGAAAATGATGAGATATTACAATTTTTTGGTGTTCTTGTAGAATGTAAAAGTCTCTTGTTTGGTGGTTTTATAGAAGAAAAAACGGTGGAGAAAAAAGAATTAAGAATGATCGATGCTTCTATACATGCAGGAGAAAAAATAGAAATTTATGAAGATACATTAATTACAGGTAAAATCAATCCAGGGGCCATTGTTCAAGTGTATGCTAAATTATATGTCATGCAAGGTGTTTTTGGGATTATAGAAGGCCAAAGTGAAGAAGCTTGTATTTCCAGTCAAAGATTTAAGAATGCAACAATTCGCTTTTTTGGAAAATCTATACACCATTTTACAACTTTCGAAATGTCACTTGTTTATTATAAAGATAACGATATCGTTGTAGAAAAGGGGGATTACATACATGTCTAGAATCATTACTGTGACATCTGGAAAAGGTGGTGTGGGTAAAAGTAGTATCAGTGTTAATTTAGCAATTGCTTTGGCACATCAAAACTTAAAAGTATGTTTGATTGATGGAGATTTTGGTTTAAAGAATTTAGATGTTATGATGGGATTGGAAAATAGAGTTGTTTATGATTTAAATGATGTGATTTCTGGTAAATGTGAAATTCATCAGGTGTTGGTCAAAGATAAAAGAGAACAAACGCTTTATTTATTACCAGCGTGTAAAACGTTGTCTTTTCAAAATTTAGATGCATCGATCATGGCTGCACTGATTGATTATTTAAAAAATGATTTTGATTTTATTATTGTAGATTCACCAGCAGGAATTGAACAAGGGTTTACTTATGCCTCATCAATTGCTGATGAAGCAATTATTGTTGTTAATCTTGATCTTGCAACATTAAGAGATAATGACCGGGTGATTGGCCTATTGCTTAAAAAGGGAATACAGGATTTAAAGTTGATTATTAATAAAGTGAATTTAGATGATATTGAAGATGGCAAATCATTAACGATCGATGATGCTTTAGATATTTTATCCTTACCACTTTTAGGAATTGTTTATGAAGATCATGAAATGATTGAAGCTAATAATAAAGGACGCCCTGTTTATTTGTTGAAGGGTCATCTTTTACATGATTGTTTTGATAATATCGCACATCGTTTGTTAGGACATAAAAGAGCTTTTGCTAAATGTAAAAGGAGAGGTTTATTAAGTCGTATCTTTTTGGGATGATTTCATATGATGTAATAGGTGATTATATGTCAGATTTGGATGATGTAAGAAAACGCATTGAAAAAAGGAAAAGACCACTTAATGATCATAATTTCAAAAAGCTTTATAATGGGATGGTACGTTTGATGGTTATGATGATTGTTGTTTTAGGTTCATTGATTGTTTTGAAAAATCCAGAACTTGAACAAAAAATATTTAATCAAAAATATTTACAACAATTGATTACCTTTGTTTCACAAAGTGTTTTAGATTTTTTACCAGAAGATGTTAAAGTAAGTCAAGAATTACAATATACCTTGATCAAGGATGACTATTATAAAGGAACAGGAAATCAGGTTCTTGCAATGAATGACGGTAAAGTGATTGATGTAAAAAAACAACAAGTGACTATTTTAGATGAAAATGGTACGGAAATTACTTTTTCTAAGTTAAAAGATATTCAAGTAAAAAAATTTCAGAAAATAAAACAAGGAGATACAATTGCTTTGTATCAACAAAAGTTTAAAATGATATTTGAATATTTAGGAAAACAAATCACTTATCAAGAATATTTGGGGATGTAAAATGAAAATACATCCCCTTACTTATCTTTATTTACTTTTAGCCTTTATATCAGGTTCTTCTTATTATGTGGCTTTTTTATTTTTTTCTATTTTACATGAAATAGGTCATTATCTTGTGGCACTTTATTTTTCTTTTGAAATTGAAAAGATTATGATACTTCCTTTTGGGGCTTTTTTATCGTTAAAAGATTTAGGAAAACATTATGTTTATGAAGAAATAGGGATGCTTCTTTGTGGTCCATTTATTAACCTTATTTGTTTTATTTTTTTTCTTTTTATAAAAGAACCATTGTTAGCTAAAATCAATATTTATATTTTAATATTTAACTTACTTCCAGTTTATCCTTTGGATGGTTCAAAACTTTTATTATTATTTTTATCTTATTTCATAGATTATCAAAAAGCCATGCAAATACAAATAAAAGTTTCACTATTGTTTATTTGTATTTTATGGATTATTACGAAACAAATAGGGAGAAAAATTATTTTAGGATATTTATTTTATCAAGTTATTTTATATCTTAAAAATTATCGTTTGATTTATATGGAAACATTAATGAGTGATCATCTTAGTAAAAAAAGAGTGAAAATAAATAAACATCTTGAATATTTTCGACCTTATAAAAATATCTATCATTTTCATCAACGATTTTATGATTTTGACACAATAAAAATTTATTTGATAAAATCTAAGAAATCGCATTGACTTTAATTGGAATATTCAGTATAATGCACTTGTTGTAGACCTCTAGACTACAACCGCACATAAAAGGTACTAAATGCGTTTGCTGCCTTGGTTGGCGAGTCTTAGAAAAAAATTATAGGAGGTGCGGTATGTACGCAATTATCGAAACAGGTGGAAAACAATTAAAAGTTGAAGCTGGTGATGCAATTTTCGTAGAAAAATTAGAAGTTGAAGCAGGAGAAAAAGTTACTTTTGATAAAGTATTATTAGTTGGAGATGAAACTGTAACTATTGGTGCTCCTTACGTTGAAGGTGCTACTGTAGAAGCTACTGTAGAAAAACAAGGTAAAGAAAGAAAAGTAACTATTTATAAATATAACGCTAAAAAACATTACCACAAAAAACAAGGTCATAGACAACCTTATACAAAATTAATTGTTGATTCAATCAACGTTAAATAATGATTAAAGTTCAAATAAAAAGAAATAATAAATATATTACTCAAATTAAAATAAAAGGACATGCCCAGTTTGGTGAATATGGCAAAGATCTTGTGTGTGCTGGCGTAAGTGCTGTAGCTACAGGTATTTGCAATACTCTTGCTAAAAAGGGATTTCTAGAAGAGAAAAAGTGTGCAATTATTTTAAAAAATGGTAATATAATGATAGATGTGTATGAAAATGATGAAATAATGCAAGTGATACTAGAGACTCTTGTGATTAGTTTGGAATCATTTACAGAAGACTATCATCAATATATCAAGATAACCTATGAGGAGGAATAACATCATGATGTTTAAATTAGATTTACAATTATTCGCTTCTAAAAAAGGGGTTGGATCAACTAAAAACGGTCGTGACTCAAAATCAAAAAGATTAGGAGCTAAATTATCAGACGGACAATTCGCTACTGCTGGTTCTATTATTTATAGACAAAGAGGTACTAAAATTCATCCAGGTACTAACGTAGGAAAAGGTGGAGATGACACTTTATTCGCTATGTGTGATGGAATTGTTAAATTCGAAAGAATGGGAAAAGATAGAAAAAAAGTATCAGTTTACCCAGCTGCATAATGAAATCCCTGAAAAGGGATTTTTTTTTGAAAGAGAGGTGGAAGTATGCAATTTATCGATAAAGCTAAAATATATATTGAAGCTGGTAAAGGTGGAGATGGAACGGTGGCTTTTAGACGTGAAGCACATGTTCCAAAAGGTGGACCTGCCGGTGGAGACGGGGGAAAAGGTGGAAGTATTATTTTTGAAGCAACAACATCTTTATCAACGTTATTAGATTTAAAATATAAACGTGTTTATAAGGCACGTCCTGGTGGTAATGGGATGGCTAAAAAAATGCATGGTGCAGATGCAAGTGATTTAGTAATCAAGGTACCAGTGGGGACAGTTATTACGAATGAAGAAACTGGAAAAATTATGGCTGATTTAACAGAAGACAGACAACGTGTCGTTCTTGCTAAAGGTGGTCGTGGTGGAAGAGGAAATGCGCGTTTTGCAACTTCTCGAAATCCTGCACCACAAATTTGTGAAAGAGGAGAACCGGGAGAAAAATTTGATGTTTGCTGTGAGCTTAAATTATTAGCAGATGTTGGACTTGTAGGGTTCCCTTCAGTAGGTAAATCAACATTCTTATCTGTTGTTTCACGTGCAAGGCCAGAAATTGCTGATTACCATTTTACGACTATTGTTCCTAATTTAGGAGTCGTTCAAGCAAAAGATGGTCGTAACTTTGTTATGGCTGACCTTCCAGGATTAATTGAAGGGGCAAGTCAAGGTAAAGGACTTGGTCATCAATTTTTAAGACATATTGAAAGATGTCGTGTTATTGTTCATATTATTGATATGGGTGGTATTGAAGGACGTGATCCTTATGAAGATTATTGTACAATTAATGAAGAACTTGGACAATATCAATATCGTTTATTAGAAAGACCACAAATTGTCGTAGCTAATAAAATGGATGAAGAAAATGCTGAAGAAAATTTAAAAGCTTTCAAAGAAAAAGTAGGAGAAGATGTTAAAGTATTCCCTATTTCAGCAATTATTCATGAAGGTGTTGATCAAGTATTATATGCTGTTGCAGATGCTTTAGAAACTGCGCCTAAGTTTGATATGGAAGAAGTAGAAGAAAATACAGTTGTTTATAATTATGAAGAAGAAGAGGCACCATTTGTTGTTCACAATTTAGGTAATGGTCAATGGACAATTACTGGTAAGAAGATTGAACGTCTTGTATCCATGACTTCTCTAGTAAGTGATGATGCAATTAAACGTTTATCTATTAAAATGCGTAATATGGGAATTGATGAAGCTCTTAGAAACGCAGGATGTCAAGATGGAGATGTTGTTTCTATTCTTGATTTTGAATTCGAATTCTATGATTAATGAATCAGGCTTTATGCCTGATTTTTTATTTTCAGTTAATAGATACTATGATATAATTGAGACAAATTTGACACAAATTTGAGACGAAATGATTCGTTTTTTATAATATAATAGTAATAGGAGAAATGTATGTATAGCTATATTAAAGGTTTGATTGTTGATATTCAAAGTGATCATATTGTTTTAGAAAATAATGGGATTGGTTATTTAATTTATGTGAGCAATCCTTATGCTTTTTCTAAAGGAAAAGAAGTGGTTGTTTATCTTTATCAACAAGTAAAAGAAGATGGTATTTTATTGTATGGATTTAATTTAAAAGAAGAAAAAGATTTATTTTTAAAATTGATTTCAGTTAAAGGAATTGGTTGTAAAAGTGCTTGTACAATGCTAGCAAGTGGAGATGTTGAAGGAATTTGTGAGGCTATTGAAAGTGGCAATATGACCTATTTAAAGAAAATACCAGGTATTGGACCTAAAGCAGCAGGACAAATTATTCTTGATTTACAAGGAAAAGTAACTGCTACAAAACAAACTGTCGTTAATCAAGAATTGGAAGAAGCTATGGAAGTATTAATTGCATTAGGTTATAAACAAAGTGAAGTAGATAAAGTTGTTAAGAAATTGACAGATGAAAATTTAGATACAAATGGTTATGTCAAAAAAGCATTAAGTTTAATTGTTAAATAGGAGGGAAAACATGAACGAGGTTTTAGATCCTGAAATTGTAGAAGATGATGAAAGTTCGCTTCGTCCAAGTGATTTTGATGAATATATTGGACAAACAAATCTTAAAGAAAATTTAAAAGTGTTTGTAGGGGCTGCAAAGCTTCGTGATGAGTCGTTAGATCACGTTTTACTTTATGGACCACCAGGTTTAGGAAAAACAACTATGTCAATGATCATTGCTCATGAAATGGGAACTCATATTAAAATTACAACAGGTCCAAGTATTGAAAAAACAGGGGATCTAGTAGCTATTTTAACAGCTCTTGAACCAGGTGATGTTTTATTTATTGATGAAATTCATCGTTTAAATAAAGTGGTGGAAGAAATTTTATATCCAGCGATGGAAGATTTTTGTGTTGATGTTGTTATCGGAAAAGAAGCATCTACAAGATCGGTAAGAATTGATTTACCACCTTTTACCCTTGTTGGAGCAACAACGAGAGCAGGTGATTTATCAGCACCATTAAGAGACCGTTTTGGTATTGTTTCAAAATTAGAATATTATAGTGAAGAAGAACTGACTCAAATTATTGATCGTACAAGTCGTGTGTATGATATTGTTATGGATGATGATGCTAAAAGGGAACTTGCAAGAAGAAGTCGTGGGACACCACGTATTGCAAATAGATTATTTAGAAGAGTTAGAGACTTTTCACAGTTTTATGGCGATGCAACAATTACAAGAGATAGAACAATTGAAGCATTAGAAAGATTAAAAGTAGACAATTTAGGATTAGATGATGTTGATCATAAGTATTTATTAGGAATCATTCATCGTTTTAAAGGAGGACCTGTAGGACTTGAAGCAATTGCTGCATCTATTGGGGAAGAACCACAAACTTTAGAAGATGTCAATGAGCCTTATTTATTACAAATTGGTTTGATTAAAAGAACGCCAAGAGGACGTATAGCAACAGCTGAGGCTTATCGTCATTTAAATATTGAACAAGATTATGAATAGTTTTGAAAAGATAGGACTTATTGTCCTATTTTTTATTTCTCTCATTTATAGTTATGTAAAGCCAACAGCTATTGTTGAAAATATTCAAACCAAACAAAATATTATTATTTATGTAGAAGGAGAGTTTGAACAAAAACTCTCCTTTAAAACAAAACCAACAATTAATGATGTTTTAACAAAACTGCAAACAGATAACCATTATC
>ERZ894217.460-NODE-460-length-23090-cov-13.911960_pt1 | contig 23090 bp, 19 predicted proteins | sample MGYA00380291_ERZ894217 | MGnify/ENA primary metagenome ERZ894217 (study PRJEB32331, sample SAMN06328480) | human gut metagenome | biome: human gut microbiome; feature: stool | host: Homo sapiens | collected 2013-07-05 ...
CGGAGATCGCCGTGGTGTTCAAACGCGCCCCGCATCTGCCGTTCGAATCGACCGCCACCAAGGAGCTCGGCAAGAACGCCGTCGTGATCCGCGTGCAGCCCGACGAGGGCGTGACCATGCGCTTCGGCGCGAAGGTGCCGGGTGGCACGTCGATGGAGGTGCGCGACGTGTCGATGGACTTCGGCTACGGTCGCTCGTTCACCGAATCCTCCCCTGAAGCATACGAACGCCTGATCCTCGACGTGCTGCTGGGCGACCCGCCGCTGTTCCCCACCACCGAGGAGGTCAACCTTTCGTGGAAGATCCTCGACCCGATCGAGGAGTTCTGGTCGGCGCTCGGCCAGCCGCAGCCGTATCGTTCCGGCACGTGGGGGCCGGAGGAGGCCGTTGAAATGCTCGCCCGCGATGGACACCGTTGGAGGATGCCGTGATCATTACCCTGCAAGACACTGAGACCCGCGAGATCTCGGCGAAAATCGACGAACTGCACGAGGAGCGCGGCGAGGCGGCCCTGGGCCGTGTGCTCACCCTGCTCATCTCCACCAACGAGGCCGAGCTCGAGCATGATCTCGAAGTCGCCAACAATGCGAGCCGCGAGCATCCCTGCCGTGTGATCGCGGTCGCCCCGAGCAGCCGCAAGATCAGCCCGGAAGAGGAGCATCCCACCTTCCTTGACGCCGAGATCCGCTTCGGCTCCGACGCCGGTGCGGGCGAGATCATCGTGCTTCGTCCGCGCGGCGGTCTGGTCCGTCACGCCGACACCCTGGTGATCCCGCTGCTCGTGCCCGACGCCCCCGTGGTGGCATGGTGGCCGAACGAGGCGCCCGCGAATCTGTCGAAGGACCTGCTCGGCTCCATGGCCAGCAGCCGCATCACCGACGCGATGCACTCCTCGAACCCGCGGCGCACGATGGACGATCTGCGCCGCAACCGCTCCGCCAAGGACGTGGACATGTCGTGGACACGCCTGACCGTATGGCGTGCGATGATCGCCTCGATGCTCGACCAGCCGCCGCACCTGCCGGTGAGCAATGTGCGCGTGACCGGGCAGAAGGATTATCTGCCGTTGGATCTGCTGGCCGCATGGCTGCGACTGCGCCTGAACGTGCCGGTGATGATCGAGGAGGATTCGAACGCCACGGCCGTCACCGGCGTGTACCTGACGCGCGGCGACGGCGTGCTGAGCCTGGAGCGCCCCTCCACCGACGACGGGTTCGCCGTGATCAGTGTGCCCGGCCAGTCGCCGCAGACCATCAGCGTGCCCGCGCGCACGCTTGAGGAATGCCTGAGCGAGGAGCTTGGCCGCCTCTACCCCGATGAGATCTACAGCGAGGTCGTCTCGCAAGGACTGGATCTCGTCAAGCCCAGGCAGTAGCCACCGAGCGTCGAACCATAATACAAGGAGTGAACGTGACAGAACGTAAAACCGTCGTATACCCCAATCCGCAGGTACTGGCGGAGGCTGTGGCCGCGCGCACGCTGCTGACCATCATCGATCTGCTGGCCGAGCCGAATCGTAAACGTGTGGATATCGCCGTGACCGGCGGCACCGACGGCAACCGTGTGTTCGCCGCGATGAACGCCAGCCCGCTGAACGATGCCGTGGACTGGAGCCGTGTGCACGTGTGGTGGGGCGACGAGCGCTTCGTGGCGGCCGATGACGACGACCGCAACGCGAAGCAGGCTCGCGAGGCCTGGTACGGTGCGCTTGTGGAAAGCGGGCGCATGCCGGCGGCGAACATCCATGCGATGCCGGCCGATACCCGCGGCGCCGAGGAGATCGCCGCCGCCTCCCCCGAACAGACCGATGCGGTGCTGGCCGAGGCCGCCGCGGAGTACCAGCGCGAGCTCATCGAGCAGTTGGGCGAGAATCCGGCATTGGATATCGCGATGTTCGGCATGGGGCCGGACGCGCATTTCGCGTCCCTGTTCCCCGACCACGGCGAGGCCGAGATCGACGACCCGCACGTGCTGGTCGCAGGCGTGCGCGATTCGCCGAAACCGCCGCCGCTGCGCCTGACATTGACCGTGCCGATGATCGCCCGGTCGAAGCATACGTGGGTGTTCACCTCCGAAGAGCGTAAGGCCGGCGCGGTCAAGGCCGCCTTCGCCCAGCGCAACAACCCGCATGCCCCAAGCTCCTACGCCGATGGCGAGGAACTGCTCTGGCTCATTGACGAGGGTGCCGCTTCCAAGTTGTGAGGTTCATCCGAAACAGGTAACAGGGGTGTCCCGCGACTCATGCCGTGAGACACCCCTTTTTTTGAGTGTTGATTGATTGTTGAGTGTCGTTTTGACGCAGGTTCCCGCTGGACTGCAGCTTCGTAGGCGGTTTCGCGTTTCCGTAGGCGGTTGCCCCAAGTATCGGGGTCATGGAAAAGGCCGGTTTCCGGCCTTTTCCGCAGCAGGCTCCCAAGACCAACCACCTATGGAACGCAAAAACCACCTACGGAATCCCAATCCGCCGCCTATTTCGCCCCATAGCTTCCGAAAACCTCTCGGAAGGAGGTTAGACGATGGCATTAGACTCCCCTAGAAACGCAAATGGGATGCATCACAACCACAAGTACCATTCGTTCTGCTTACGGAGCGACACTATGCTCCGTCAATGCAACGGTACGGCAATATCGCAGCTCAGTAATATGCATATGCCAGAGGTCTTGCAATGGAACACATCGCAAGACCTCTGGCATATCCGCCCTGACACAGAGGCAAGGAAAAGATCAGGCTTCGATCTCTTCGCGGCCCGGCTCGGCCCACAGGGTGTGGAACGCGCCCGGCTGGTCCACGCGCTGGTAGGTGTGGGCGCCGAAGTAGTCGCGCTGGCCCTGGATGAGGGCGGCCGGCAGACGCTTGGAACGCAGGCCGTCGAAGTAGGACAGCGACGAGGCGAACGCCGGGGTCGGCAGACCGTTGATGGCGGCCTGGGCGACCACGTTGCGCCAGGACTTCTCGGCGTTTTCGATGGCGTTCTTGAAGTACGGGGCGAACAGCAGTGACACGTTGGCCTCGCCGGATTCGAACGCTTCGGAAATGCGGTTGAGGAACTTCGCGCGGATGATGCAGCCGCCACGCCAGATGCGTGCCACGGCGGCGAGGTCGATGTCCCAGCCGTATTCCTTGGCGGCGGTGGTGATCTCGTTGAAGCCCTGTGCGTAGGCGACGATCTTGGAAGCGTAGAGGGCCTGACGGATGTCTTCGATGAAGGCCTTCTTCTCGTCGTCGTTCAGGTTGAGCTTGCCGTCGGGGCCGGCGAAGCCCTGCTTCTGGGCTTCCTCACGCAGGTCGGCTTCGGAGGACAGGCCGCGGGCGAACACGGCTTCGGCGATGCCGGTGACCGGCACGGCGAGGGACAGTGCGGTCTGCACAGTCCAGGTGCCGGTGCCCTTCATGCCGGCGTGGTCGACGATGAGGTCGACGAGCGGCTTGCCGGTCTTCTTGTCGACCTGGTGCAGCACTTCGGCGGTGATTTCAATGAGGTAGGAGTCGAGTTCGGTCTTGTTCCACTCCTCGAACACGTCGCCGATCTCGGCCGGGGTCATGCCCAGGCCGCGGCGCATGAGGTCGTAGCTTTCGGCGATGAGCTGCATGTCGGAGTATTCGATGCCGTTGTGCACCATCTTGACGAAGTGGCCGGCACCGTTGAGTCCGATGTGGGTGACGCACGGTTCGCCTTCGGCCTTGGCCGCGATGGATTCGAAGATCGGCTTGAGGGTCTTCCAGGATTCCTCGGAACCACCCGGCATCATGGACGGACCAAGCAGGGCGCCTTCCTCGCCACCGGACACGCCGCAGCCGACGAAGTGCAGGCCGCGGGCGCTGATTTCCTTTTCGCGGCGGATGGTGTCCGGGAAGTAGGCGTTGCCGGCGTCGACGATGATGTCACCCGGCTCCATCAGGTCGGCGAGCGCGTTGATCATGGCGTCGGTCGGCTCACCGGCCTTGACCATGATGATGGCGGTGCGCGGCTTGACGAGGCTGTCCACGAATTCCTCAAGCGTCTTCGCCGGATAGAACTCGCCTTCGCCGCCATGCTCGTTCATGAGCTTTTCGGTACGGGCGTAGGTGCGGTTGAACACGGCCACCTTGTTGCCGTGGTGAGCGAGATTGCGTGCGAGGCTGCCGCCCATGGCAGCCAGACCGACGACGCCGACGTTTGCTTCAGCTGACATACTGTTCCCTTTCATGGAGAAACGTAGTACTTTTTATGAACCTTCCCCAGTGTAGCCCCGAGCGCACCCAAAGCGACGGCCCATCTCAGGGATGACGGGCCGTCAACCGGTCGCATGGTTTCAGTTCGTTTTCGTAGGCACGATGGTGCGTACGAATCGCATGGCTTCGGCTGGGGTGAGCGACGGCACGTAGGCCTGCGCGACGGCAAGCGAGATCTGCGGCAGTTTCGCCGGATCCGGATAGCAGATGTACACTTTGGCTTCATCCGGATGGAACTTGAGTTTGAAGCGGAACAGGGAGTGGAATCCGTAAGCCGGTTCCATGATGTCGGCCACCATCTGCAGCACGTGGTCGAGTACGGCGCTCTCCCCCTGTTCGTGGCCTTCGCCGCTCATGCCGGCAAGTGGCGCCGCGGACAGGCTCATGAATCGCACTTCGCCTTCGTCGCGCAGCCGTTCGGCCATGCGGGCGATGAGGAATTCCATGATGCCGTTGACGCTGTCGGTACGGTGACGCATGAAGCCGAGCGTCCATCCGACCACTTTGCCGTTCTCATAGGTCGGCAGCCAGCTGGTGACGCCCAGCACCTTACCGTCCGTGTCCACCGCGTACAGCAGTTTGACGCGTGGATCGACCAGCTCGTCCACACCACCCAGGGTGAAGCCCATTTCAGGCAGGGCCTTCTCGCCGGCCCATTGCGTGGAGATCTCACGGATCTGCGTCTGCACGGAGAACGGCGATTCCTTGAATGTGGCGAGCACGTCGGTGATGCCGTCGCGCTTGGCTTTGTTGATGGCGGTGCGTACGTCCTGCCATTTCTTGCCGCGCGTCTGCCATGCGGCCGGGTCGATCACCATTTCGGTGCCGACGTCGAGCGCGTTCCAACCGGCGGAGACCAACGCGTCACGTTGTTCGGCGTGCACGCTGTAGAACACCGGCGTCAGGGAACGTTGGGTGCAGAAGCCGGCGAACGCATGCAGATCGTCCTCATACTCGTCGGGGTCGCCGAAAGGTCCGGTGACGGTCAACGCGATGCCGTACGACACGCGGTAGGCGATGGCGGAACGGCCGGTGGCGGAGAACCAGTAGTCGTTGCCTTTCCAAGTGGCCATGAACGACATGGATTCGCCGCCGAGTCCGATGATCTCGTCCACGCGGTGGCGGTACGCGTCGTTGATCATGGAACGGTCACGCAGGCCATCCCATGTGCAGCACAGCGCGACCAGCCAAAACATCGGTCCGACGCACTGGTAGACGATTTCGGAAAGCAGTCCGACCGGCACGAACGCCGGTTCCACGCCACTTAGCAGGCCAATCGGCAGCAAACGCTGCACGTAGTCTGCGATCAGATCGACCAGCAGCGGCGTTTCGTTGAAGCCGGACGGCATGGACAGGCCGTAGCCGACGTACAGCAATCCCAGTAATACGAATGCGGCGAACGTGATGGCGACGCCACGCAGCACGGTCTCGCTTTTCGTGCGAATGGTGAAGCATGAGCGGAACAGGATGATGATGACGATGCACAGCAGCGGCAACGCCATCGTGGCCAGCATCGCGTGGAATGCGCCGTGCCGTTGCAATGCGGATATCGCATCCATGTATGCACCGGCGTCGGAGCCGTCCACGTAGGACAGCGGAATAGCCACATAGAACACCGTCGATAGCGCAATGGTGCATGCGTTGAACACAATGCTGAGCGCGGCTGCGAGATGACGGCCTCGATACAGACCCCAGGCGATGAGCAGCAGCATCAGCGTCGGCATGATGGATACCAGCCAGTTGCCGGGCATGGTGAAACGCATCATGCGGTATTGCGTGAAGCAGTCCGTATGCGAGGCGCCGCTGAGGCAGTCGACCACACGTCCGGTGTCGAAGCCGGTGGAGCCGGTCAACAGTCCGAACATGGACAGCAGGCCGAACGATTGGCGTGACGAGACGGCGACGAGCGAACCGATGGCCTGCACGCCCGCGACGATGCCGATAAGCCGACGCATTTCGTAGATGGCGCCATGCCGGTATTCGTCACCATGCGTGCAGGAGGCCATCAGATAGCCGAGCACGTGGCCAATCACCGAAGTGGCAAGCAGGCAGTAGTCGCTCACCTCGCCTCGGTAGAGGAACATGATGAGCACGACCGCATAGCCGATCACGCGGATACGGCGGCGCCACAGCATGGTTGTGAACGCGCTGGCGCACATAAGGGTGCCGGCGACGAGAATCAGCGGACCAAGGATGGCGCCATCATGCGAGATCGCATGCCATTGGGGGCTGCGCCCGTCGGATAGGGAGCACAGTCCCATGCCCAAGGCCACGCCACCCAGTGTGGTGATGACGGACACCCATGCGGTTTTGATTTTGCCGATCACCGATTCGGCCAGGCCGAACGCAACCAGCATGAGCGGAACGTCGATGAGCAGACGGCCCAGATTCGGCACGTACAGCATGGATATCGGCGCGGTGTACCAGCGGCCGCGTGCGAGCGCTTCGAAACTTACTTTGGCCAGGCTCGGCGGGAACGGCTGACGTATGAGCGCGCACACGATCTGCGTGCCCACGTTGATGAGGATGACGAACAGCACGAGGCAGACGGTGAGCAGGTGTCGTCTGATCCATCCGGCCAGATCGGCGAGCAGCGCGCGGAAGCCGAACAGTGGTTTCGCGGGTGATGCCTCGGCTGGTTTAGCAGGTGCGGTTTGCGTTTGAGTCATTTCTTTCCTTTTCTGGGATTCTCAGGCTTGCGGGTTTGTGTTCAGGATCGTCATATCGTGATGCGTTTGAGATTCGGATAGTCGGATAGGTTCGGGTTCGCACCATCCAGTCCGGTGTCGTGGCCGAATACGGCGAGCCCGTAACGCAGCACGTCCTGCACGGCGTGCCAGTCGTGTGCGTTGCCGGACGATTCGACGGCGGCGACGCGCATGCCGGCTTTCGCCGCGACCGGCGCGATTGTTTTGACGTTGCGTATTGAGGTGGTGTCCTTCTCCCCCGCGCCTATGATGAGCATCTGATGGGTGGGCGCGTGGTTGCGGATGGCGTTGACCGGCACTTGGTTCTCATAGGCTGTGGTGTCGCCGTCGAAGAACCGGTCGATCATTTCCTGTCGGCTGCCGTTGGTCGGTTTGATTTCGCTGTCGGTGGGAATCATGGTGCCAAACAGGTCGGGATGGTTCACGCCGATCTGCAGCGAACATGTGGCGCCTTGCGAGAATCCGGCGATGGCCCAATCCTTGGCATCCTGTGCGGCGGGCAGGTTGGTTTTCACCCAGTCGACCACGTCCTGCGTCAGGTAGGTCAGCGCATTGCCGTACACCTTCGAATCCACGCATAGCGTGTTGTGCGAATCGGTGCCAAGCTGATCGGCTGCGATGACGATTGGGGCGAGTCCGTCGTGGGTTTTCGCATATCCGTCCATCATGGTTTGGATGCCGCCGGCTTGGAAGACGCGTCCCGGACTGCCCGGCTGCCCGCTCAGCATGAGGACGACCGGCAGGGCCGGCTTGCGTTTCGAGTCGGCCAATGCCGCCGGAGGCAGGTAGACGAGGGCTTTGCGTGCTTCAAACTGCGATTTCGTGGCCGGAATGTCGATTTTGTTGACGGTTCCGTTCGCCGGAATATTGCGGATTGTGCCGTTGGCGGCCTGTTTGCGCCACTGTGCGACGGTGATGAGGTCCTTGCGTTTGGCCAGTCCGGTCAGATCGGCTTGGCTGTAGGAATCCTCGCCGAACAGCGAGCCGATGGTGGCGTATTCGCCGTACGATTGGTCGATGCCGATCGCCGCGGCCAGTATCGCGAATACGGTCAAGATGGCCGCGGCCACGCGCATCATGCCCCTGCTCAACACGATATGCACGATGGCGAAACCAGCGATGGCGAAACCAGCCGCCACCCAAGACATCACACGGGATCCCAATCCGACGCCGAACACCACGAACACGTCGGACAGCAGCCAAGCTACCACATAGCCGACCATTCCGGACACGGCCGCAACGCCGATCGGCAGCACGGTAGCCAGTATGCGTCCGTCCCGTTTCGAAACGGCCGCGCTAACCAGCAGGGTTACGGACAGCACTGCGATGACGGCGAACGCCGCCGCCGGAAACCAGCCTCCGACCAGGCTTATGTTCATAAGCCACTGACGCATATTTCCCATCCCCAACATATAGGTTTTCCTTCAACTTGACAGTTGTAGTACGCAAAATAACGGGCACGCGTCATCCTTATGGCTGATTTCGCCTCAAAACTCAGGGAAAACCCTGAAACCGCCGTGAACCGTTCGCTATTGGCGTATGGTTTTGGCTATGACATACGTATTCGAAGCATCGAACGTGCGCTGTTCGATTATGGTCGACGGCGAACGCCGCACCATATTCTCCGGATTGTCTTTCGCCATCGAGCCTGGCGAAATCGTGGACTTGGTCGGACCGTCCGGCGCAGGCAAGAGCTCGCTGCTGACCGCTTTCGCACGGCTCAATCCGCGCGCGTCAGGCGATTTACGGTTGGATGGCCGTTCCGCCGACGATTTCACCCCGCAGCAGTGGCGCGCGCAGGTCGCGTACCTGCCGCAGAAGCCGGTGCTGTTGGGCGAGACGGTGGCGCAGGCGATTCGTCTGCCGTTCACGCTTGCCATACGCCAGTCGGCGAGAACGAAGCAGGGGCCGCGCAGAATCTCCCCCACCGATGCGTTGCCGGACGGCAGAATCCGTGAAACCTTGGACAATATGGGCTGTGCCGACATCGATCTGAACCGTCCGCCACACGACTTGTCCGGCGGTCAGGCGGCGCGCGTGAGCCTTGCACGTACGTTGCTGACCCGTCCGAAGGTGCTGCTCGCCGACGAAGTGGACGCCGGATTGGATGACGACAACGCCGACAAGGTGGCACGCATCCTCGCCAAAGCGGCGGCGGACGGCATGGCGATCGTTCGTATCCGGCACCGGCCGCCGGATGGCCGTGCCACACGTGTCATGCGTCTTGCCGATGGCACGCTCACGCAGTCCGGCAACGCCGAAGCGGACGGTACTGCGACGGGTAGTACTTCGACGGGTAACACGGTAGAAGGGAGCGTCGCATGAACGGCAACTACTATGCGATCGACATCTGGGGTCTCATCGCCGCGCTGGTGATGGTGGCCATCGCCGCCGGCATCTCCGAAATCATGCGTATGGGCGTGGGGCGCACGCTTCTGTGGTCGGCTTGCCGTGCGCTGCTGCAATTGTGCGCGATGGGCTTCATCATGGAGTACGTCATCCGTTCGAACAATCCGTGGCTGGTGCTGCTGCTTGTGGCGTTCATGCTCATCGCGGCCGTGCAGATCACTCTTTCGCGTGCGAAAGGTGTTCCGAAGGGCTTGGCTGGAACGGTGTTCCTGAGTCTGGTCGTGACCATGCTCATCATGATCTCGTTGGTCACCGAGCTCATCATCCGTCCGCAACCGTGGTATGCGCCGCAATTGGTGGTGCCGTTGACCGGCATGCTGCTGGGCAACACCGTTTCGGCGTTGGCGGTGGGGTTGAGCCGGTTCTTTGAAAGCATGAAGGAACGTCGTGACGAAGTGGACACGCTGCTGGCGTTGGGTGCCACCACGTGGGAGGCGGCACGTCCAAGCATCGTCTCGTCGATCCGTCTGGGATTGCTGCCCACCACCGCGTCGCTCGCCTCCGCCGGCATTGTGACGGTGCCGGGCATGATGGCCGGTCAGATCATCGCCGGCGGCAACCCCATCGACGCAGCGAAATACCAGTTCATGATTCTCGCCACCATCGCGGCGCTTACGCTGCTGGCGGACAGCATCATCATGCTGATGGTCTATAAACGTTGCTTCACCGCGCTCGACCAGTATCAGCCGGTCAACAGCTGATACTGCGATATCCCGTATAGAAAAAGCCGTTCATTCCTTGCGATTGCTGGAATGAACGGCTTTTTGCTTGACCGTTGACGTACGTCAGCGGGAGCGGAACGGCGCCTTGCGGATCTTCGCATGCTTGCGGTACGGCTTACCCTGCCTTTCGCCCGCATGCTTGTCGTGGCGTTCTCCGTGACCGCCACGACGACCGGAATCGCCATACTTGGCTTCCATGCGACGGTCATAACGCTTCGCGTCCTCGCCTCGCTCGTCATGAATCACGCGGATTTCCTTGCGATGGATGCGTTTGCCGCCCTGACGGCGGTCGTCGCGTTCGTCGCGGTTCCTGCGGTATTGGCGATCGTCCTCGTAACGGCGTTCGGCACGGGCTTCGGCCTTGCGCTGCTTCTTGGTCGGCGCGCCCTGCTTTTTCGCATACTGCTTTTTGCCGGGCTTCCTATCGGATTGGCCACGCTGATCGGAACGCTCGTCGGAGCGCCGCTTGCGATTGTCGGTTCCACGCTGTTCGCCGGCTTCGGCACGCTGCTGCTCATGCAGCCGCGCGTACTTTTCGCGACGCTTGTTGTTGCGCTTCTCCTCGTGCTTCTCGCGCTTCTCCTCTTGGATTTCAGGATGTTCCCAACGATGCTCGCGTGCCTCGTATTCGCGGTTGTCGCGGCCTTCGAACTTGGCGGCGCGACGTTCGGCGCGATTCTGTTTCGGTTCGAAACGCTGCTCGCGTTCGGCGACTTCGGCGCGCTCTTCACGTCCCTTGCGATTCGCGCGGTCCTTGCGTTCGGACTTGAACGGCTTGCCGCCCTTGTCCTTGCCACGGTCCTTGTTACGTCCGCCGGAACGGTTGCGTCCGGAGCGTCCACCGTTTTCCGCGAAACCGTCGCCGCCCTTGCCATGCCTGCGACGCGGATTGCCCGCCGGCTGGGACTGCTCAAGCGTCCAACCGAAACGCGGTTCGGCCGACTCGCCCACCAATTCCAACACTTCCGGGGAATCGTGGGTCACTTCGATCGGCTTGACCTTCAGTCCGGCCTCATGCAGCATGCGGCGGGTGCGGCGGCGCTGGTTCGGCAGAACGATGGTCACCACATCACCGGAATGGCCGGCTCGCGCGGTACGTCCGGAGCGGTGAAGGAACGATTTCGGGTCCTCCGGAGGCTCCACCTGCACCACGAGCTCCACGCCGGACACGTCGATGCCGCGGGCGGCCACATCGGTGGCGACCATGACGTTCACGTCGCCGGATTCGAAGGCTGCGAGATTGCGGTCACGCTGGTTCTGGCTCAGGTTGCCGTGCAGCTCGGCCGCCGGAATGCCGTTCTTCGTCAGGTCCTTGGCGAGCTTCTGGGTCTGGAATTTGGTGCGGGTGAACAGGATGCGGCGTCCCTTGCCGGAAGCGAGGGTGCGGACCAGCTCATGACGGTCGCCCTGCGTGGTTTCGAACACGTGGTGGGTCATTTCGTCGACGGCCGCGGTGGCGGAGTCGACGCTGTGAATCTTAGGATCGGTGAGGAACGTGTTCACCACCTCGTCGACGCCATGGTCGAGGGTGGCGGAGAACAGCATGATCTGCGCGTCGAACGACACTTGGCCGAGCAGGCGCTTGACCGGCGGCAGGAAGCCCATGTCGGCCATTTCGTCGGCTTCGTCGATCACGGCCACTTCGACCTTCTCCAAGGTCAGCGCATGCTGTTCGAGCAGGTCCTCAAGACGGCCCGGGCATGCGACGACGATATCGGCGCCGGCCCTTAGATCGCGGATCTGGCGGGCGTAGCGCACACCGCCATACACGGTGGTGGTGGTCATGCCGTACATCTGCGCGAGCGGCATCAGCACGTCGTTGATCTGGTTGGCCAGCTCACGGGTCGGAGCGAGCACCAGACCGCGCGGGTGCGGCAGGAAATCGTCGGCGCGCCGTTCCTCGGCATGCCCCTTGCGCACCTGTTCCACCTCATGGCGGAACTGGCTCATGTTCTCGTACTCGTCGGCGTCGACCTCACCTAGGCGTGCGACCAGCGGAATCGAGAACGCCAGGGTCTTGCCGGAGCCGGTACGGCCTCGGCCGAGAATGTCACGACCGGCCAGGGAATCGGGAAGGGTGTCGGCCTGGATCGGGAAAGCGGTTTTCTTGCCATCGGCCGCGAGCACGCGTACCAACGGGCCGGGAACGCCGAGTTCGGCGAACGTCTGGGGGCGTTCCTCCTCCTCGCCCGCCTCATCGAAATCGGCGGCGAGGGCATCTTCATTTTCAATCACAGCGGTATCGGGCACAATGGCCTTTCATGTCAAACATTGCGCACGTTGCGCAAACCTGTTAACAATAGCCCATGCCCGATACTTTTGCCTTGGCTGTGACTGGTGGCCGACGCTACCGGTAGTTGCGTTCGATGAGGATGTCGGAAACCGTCAGATTCGCGTCGTTGACGAGGTTGAACAGCACCACTTCGGCCAGTTCCGCGGCGCTCATGAAGGAATGCTGCTTGTCCAACGACACGTAATCGTGGCTGTCATGGTAGAAGTCGGTGTCGATGCCTCCCGGATACACGCCCACAACCTTCACACTGGTTCCCTTGTAGGCCGCCTTGAGGCTTGTCGTATACCCCTTCTCACCCCACTTGGTGGCGCAGTAGACGGATTCGTTGGCGTTGCCGCGTGTGGCGGCGGTGGACATGACATTGGCGATTTTGAGGTCCTGCTCGCCGTCGGCCTTCAATGTTTCGACGCTCCACAGAATCATGCCTTTGAGCCCCTTAAGGCACTTGTCCACGTCGGCGGCCTCGTAGTCGACCGGCTTTTTGAACGACGGCTGTCCCGCGTTGTTAATGAGCAGGTCGATGTGGCCGATCTCCTTGATGGCCGCGACGGAGTCCTTCACGAACGCCTCGTCGCTGATGTCGCCGACGAAGGCGCGGTATTCGTCCGCGCCGAACGTGCGGGACAGTTCCTCCTGACGGGCCGTGTTGAAATCGATGCCGGCCACGAACCAGCCTTTGCCGATCAGCTGACGTGCCAGCTCATATCCCAAGCCAAGCGCGGAACCGGTCACAATCGCGATTTTCTTTCCTGCCGCAGTGCTCATGTTGTCTCCTTTGCCACATTGCGCAATCGCTTATAGATACCATCATAAAACGTATGCGAAGCAACACGTCAATCGATTGACGAAAACGGCAATGAAAAACGCCCGCCGACCTTTTTGGCCGACGGGCGTTGAACTAGCCAGCGTGAGATGCGATCCGTTACAGGATGTCCGGATCGTCCTTGGCGATGGTGCCGGTCGCCTTGCCGATGGCCTTCAGGCCGTGGTAGGCGACGAGGATGACGACGGTGCCGATGGCGATGCCGTTGAAGGAGATGCCGTTGAAGGCGAACTCGAACTGGCCGACGGCGATGATCATGGTGATGGCGGCCACCATGACGTTGACCGGCTTGTCGAAGTTGACCTTGTTCTCAACCCAGATGCGGATGCCGACCATGCCGATCATGCCGTACAGCAGGGTGGTCACGCCGCCGAGCACGCCGGCGGGGATGGTGTTGATGATGGCGCCGAACTTCGGACACAGGCTCAGGATCAGCGCGAACGCGGCGGCGCACCAGTATGCGGCGGTCGAGTAGACCTTGGTGGCGGCCATCACGCCGATGTTCTCGCCGTAGGTGGTGGTGCCGGAGCCGCCGCCGAAACCGGCGATGGTGGTGCCGAGACCGTCGGCGAACAGCGCGGTGCCGATCTGGTCGTCATAGTCGCGGCCGGTCATCTGGGAGACGGACTTGACGTGGCCGACGTTTTCGGCAACGAGTACGAGCACGACCGGGATGAACATCGGCAGGATGGTGAAGTCGACCTGCGGCAGACGGAATTCCGGCAGACCGACCCATGCGGCCTTGCCGATGGCTGAGAAGTCGACCTGGCCACGGAAGCAGGCGTACGCGTAGCCGATGATCACGCCGATGAGGATGTTGAGTCGGCCGAGCAGACCCTTGAACAGCACCGCGACGAGCAGCACCGCGACGAGGGTGACGATGGCGGTGTCGGGAGCGACTTTGAAGTTGTTCCACACGCTCGGAGCCAGGTTGAAGCCGATGATGGCCACGATGGCGCCGTTGACGACCGGCGGCATGATGATGTCGATCCACTTGGCGCCCGCGTAATGGACGAGCACACCGATCAGGGCCAGCAGGATGCCGGTGACCATGATGCCGAAGGATGCGACGGCGAGGCCCTTGTGGGCGCTGGCGACGGCCGCGATCGGGGCGATGAAGCCGAAGGACGAGCCCAGGTAGCTCGGCAGCATGTTCTTGTTGATCAGCAGGAACAGCGCGGTCGACATGGCCGTGAAGAACAGGGTGGTGGATGGGTCGAAACCGGTCAGAATCGGCACCAGGAACGTGGCGCCGAACATGGCGATGACGTGCTGCGCGCCGATTTCCGCGGTGCGCGGCCAGGTCAGCCTCTCGTCAGGTTCGACGACCTCGCCGGGCTTCAGCGTTTTGCCGTCGCCGTGGAGCTTCCACGTGAACAGGCCCGCGATTGGATTGGACATGCGATTGTCTCCTAACTCTCTTTACGACGCGCAACAAGAACGCGCGCCGCGCAATCACACGCCATTGTAGCGGAAGCGCCGATACGTGACGCCCCACAGAGCGATAGGGGGCTAAATCGCAGTCACAAAACGTATACCGGCAGCCGTCACAGGTGACGGTCGACGGCGTGCACCACGTCCACCAAATCGCCGTTCGACAGCACGGGACGCTTGAATTCACGCCAATCATCCACTTTCACCACCCAGCGACCATCCGTCTCGTCGAGTACGGGACGCGCCGTCTGCTCCCAACGGAACCGCTTGTGCGTTCGTCCGGTGGCGGGGTCGCGGCGCGAATAGTGGAAGCACGTGCAGTTGGTGATCTTCCATTCGTCGGAGGCCGCACGGTGCATGAATTCCTCGTCGGACAGGTCTTCCAAGGTGAGCATGAGCGCCAGCATGAGGTCGCCGTGGCTGACCATCACCACGGATTCCGCATCGGATTTGCGGTTCAGGGACGTGAGCAGGTTGTGCACGCGGTTCTCGGCCACGTCGGCGATGGACTCGCCCGCCGGCGGACGCCAGTACAGCGGATCGGTGTTCTTGAACATCCAGTTGCGCGCGTAGTTGGTTTTGAAATCGTCCTTCGTGATGGTGTTGATCTCACCCCAGGAGCGTTCGCGCAGCACGCGAGTCTCCTCCCATTTCGCTTTCGGCAGGGCCATCGTGGCCGCCGTCTCACGCGTACGCACGTACGGCGAAACGAGGTAGCGGTCGAACAGCGGCTGCTGCGCGACGAGCCAACGGCCGATGCAGTCGGCCTGCTTGCGTCCGGTGGCGGTGAGCCTCCACGAACGGTCCGGCACGGTGACATTGTCCTGCGTATACAGCGAGTTGTCACCCTGTTCGCCGGCGCTGATGATGACGTTCGCCTCCGACTCGCCATGTCGGATCACATACAGATCAAGGGGCATTCCCATATTCGTTTATTCCTTCGCTTTCATCCACATCCTGCGCGCACGTTCCTTGTTCCGCCGTTCATTCGGCCGGTGGCGCGCATCATCATTGAATGCTTCCACCGTAGCTGATTCGCGCGTGTTTCGCACGCGCGGACACGTCGATTTCACGATTGGCACACCCGAATTTCGCGGTGCCGTCACCGGCGGTTCACCGCAACCGGCGTGGTAGACGCCGTGATCGCAATCACTCCGGCCAGATGCCGTTCTGCGCGTACTTGGTGCGGTACTCCCCCGGCGTCATGCCGGAATGTTTTTTGAACACCTTCGAGAAGTGGCTTTGCGACCGGTATGCGAGGATCTGGGCGATCTCGTCGAAGCTGTATTCCGAGTATTTGAGCATGTTCTCGGCCGCTTCCATACGCTTGTCGGTGATGTATTGCGATATGGCCGTGCCCGTTTCGCGTTTGAACAGCTCCGACAGATACGTGGGATTCAGATGCACATGCTCGGCGAGGATGGGCACGGTGATTTTCTCATGCAGATGGTAGTGGATGTAGTCCAGGCATTCGTTGACGGCTTTGGAATGTGTTTCCGCCTTCTGCATGTCGGCCATGGCCCATGTGAAGAATGTCATCATGTCGGTGTGGAGGCGCCGCACGTCGTCGGGCGTTTTGCAGTTTTCCAGGTTCTGGATGTACAGGTCGGAGGCGTTGTAGGCGTCCTCCTCGTCCATACCGCCTTCGATGGCGAAACGTGTGGCGAGCGTGATGGTGGTGACGAACCGGTATTTCGCGTTTTTGAGCGGATCGTCCGACAGGTAGCCGTACAGTCCGGAGTCCCACAGACGTGTGCTTTCGGCGATGGCGTTGATGTCGCCGGAACGCATCATGTCGTATTGCTTCATTTCCTCGACGTACCGGTGGTGCCGAACACGATCCTCGCGGGAGAGGAAGTCCAAGTATCTCAGCTTCGCTTCGTCAACAACAGCCATGATTCTCCCCGCTATTTCCGATCGTCCAAATCGAATCCTCCCTCAAGGATAAAGCTCTTCAGCAGCTTCGTGGCGAGAAGATTCGCCGTGAATTGGGAGACCGGACTATCCGGCTTATCGAAAAACGCCTTTGCCAAAGACCTGTTAACCGACGCTTTCAACCGGTCGAATCGTCCGAATTCGTTCAGGGTTGTCTCTGTAAGGTCAAGCCGCATCATCTCGTTGAGCAACGCCCCATCCACGTCAAACGCCTTGGTGATTTGCTCCACTTGGCTGTTTTTGGCGCTGTTCGCGTAATATGTGATGTAGTCGCGTAGCGTCTTGCCTTCCTCCAACTCGATTTCGCCACGTTCCACATCATGCATGAACAGTTCGGCATACCGTTGTTCCTCTTGGCTGAGCGAAGCGAACGACTTATGCAACTCCTCCTCGGCTGATGCCAACAGGGCCGGATCGCCTCCGCCAAGCGCCTTGAGCCATTTGGTGAAGTTGGCGTTCATGTAATCCGTATCAATCAATCCTGTATCTATCTCAGTGATATGGCCGTCAAGTTCATATGGTGCTTCCGGACCGCTGCCGGAACCTTCGCCGCTGCTGAACATTTCCTTATACCGCTGTACAAGAATCAGATATGTCCGTTCATCAAGCTTCGGCCGCACAACCTCCACGGATCCATCGTCATAGGTGACGGAATACTCCTGCTGCCCCCAAGTGAATCCTTGCACTTTGGCGGATTCCAGGAAATCATTGAGTTCCACGAACAGTTTTGCGAACTTGCGGCATGCCTCCACCGATTCCGGCAGTCGCATGAAATCTTCCACGCCTCCGGCACTGAACACGGAAGCGATCTCTTCGAAACGCGCATCCATCAGGCGCACGTTTTCCGGCAGTTTCTGCACGAACAGATCGAGCGGCTTGTCTCCGGAATACAGTTTTACCGCCGCTTCGATATACCCCTTCATGGTGTGTGGCTTGCGGTAGTAGCGAATAGTTCCGAAAGGCTTGTCGGGGCCGAACAGTCGATTCGTACGACTGAACGCCTGGATGATGTTCTCATAGTCGATGATTTTGTCGAGGTACAGCGTGTTGACCCACTTGGAATCGAAACCTGTCAGCATCTGATCAACCACAATCAGCAGATCCAGCCGCTCCTCACGGTGCTGGTCGACCGTCAGGTACGGACGCTTGTGGGAAAGCCGCGCGGTGATGTCCTTCTTCATCTTCGGCCATGTGGGGATGATGAAATCCTTGTCGAACAGTTCGTTGTAATCGCCGATGATTTCCTTAAGCGCATCCTCCTTGAGGATTGCGCCGTCGGAATTGTCGACGTTGGGGTCGAACAGCGCGGTCACGTGCATCTGCGGAGCACGTTCCTTGAACAGATGGTAATAGCTGATCGCCTCGGGAATGGAACTCGTGGCCAGCATCGCATGGAATTTGTTGCCTCTGCTCAGCAATGGGAATTGGTCGAGAATATCCTCCACGACCTTGTCCTCATGTGGCGTGCCTTGCGCATACTGCGCTGCGGTCAGATAGTCCTCAATGCCTTTGACATGTTCTCCTGCCTGCGTTTCCATGGGTCCCATCGGCATTTGCTTCGGGTCCATGTAATGGTAGAACACCTCAGCTTTCGCCGGATCCACCTGGGCTTCCTCAACCGTTGCCGCTTTCGCCTTCTGCAACGCGACAGCCTGACGAACATCCTTGTCTCGGTAGGTCAACACCATGTACGGGTCGAATCCGAGCACATTGCCATCGCGGATGCCGTCGGCGATGCTGTATCGGTGAAGGCAATCGCCGAACACCATTGATGTGGTCGCGCCCTTCTTACGGTTCTCCTCATGAATCGGAGTGCCCGTGAAACCGAAATACAACGCGTTCGGGAAGGAATGGCGAATATCCTGCAGCATCTCGCCGAACGTGGAACGATGGCATTCGTCGATAATGAATACGATGCGTTTGCCGGCGAGCTTCCTCACTTCCTCTTCGGTGATATGCCCCTCGCCCGCTTTGATGTTGCTCATTTTCTGGATGGAGGTGACGATGAGCGTGTCTTTGGGGTCGATGCTTGCCAGTTTCGATTTGAGCACATCCGCGTTTTCCGTGCCCTGCACATCATCGGCATCATCCGCGAACGACCGGTATTCCAGCAGCGACTGCGTGCCCAATTCGACACGGTCCATGAGGAAGACCACCTTGTCGGCATCTTTCGAGCCAGCGATGAGCTGCGCAGCCTTGAAGCTGGTCATGGTTTTGCCCGAGCCAGTGGTGTGCCACACATAACCGCCCGGACGGCCCGGCGTGCCGCTTGGCACCGGCTCATCCCATTTGCAGGTGCGTACACGGTCGGAAATGGCGTTCACCGCCTGGTATTGGTAGCTGCGTAGCACTTTGAGGCATCCGTCTGCGGAATCGGCGACCGTATAGAACCCGATGAGCTGGTGTGCCATGGGAATGGATAGCAGATCAGATGTGAAACGCTTCCATTCATCCTGCCCGACATGGTTGTTCGCCGCTATGGGCTCGTTGTTGAAGTCAGCCCAGTGGAAGAAGTAGTTGCTGTTGAAATCGCCTTCACCGGGATTGGCGAAGTACACGGCATCATCCGGATTCATGGCCACGAAAACCTGCACGAGTCGGAACAGCCCGGTGAACACGCCTTCATGCGCGTATTTGGCGATTTGATTGGTGGCCTGGCTTACGGGAATGCCGCTTTTCTTCAGTTCAATATGGATGACCGGCATTCCGTTGATAAGCAGGCAAACGTCTCCCCTGCGATCGTTCAGCATCTTGCTTTTCGCTGGATACATCGGCTGTCTTGCAATTTGGTAGCGGCTTTGCCCGGCGGCGATTTCCTGGCGATCGTAGATCTTCAGACTGATTTCCTTGCCGAAATGTGCTGTGTCTGCGGGATTGTCACGTTTGATGGACACGGTTTTGCCGTTGATGAAAGAGTTCAACGCCAATGGCGTGCGCAATGTTTCGATCTGTTCAAGGATCTGCGCCATCTCACCCTTGGTAAGGCGCTGCCCGTTCAGGCGATCGATGCCTTTGTTGTTGTCGAATAGGATGTTAGCCCAGTTGTCGATGAGATCCTGTTCGGTTGGATATTCCAACACACCATCGGTCCACCCGTGGCGTTTCAGCACCGCAACCAGATCGTCTTCGAAATCCGATTCCTTATCGTAGAACATGTTCCATCTCCCCGAACGCACCATCACTTTTCCGAGCTCAATCTTACGAGCGCAACCCCTAACATCCAAGAAACAACACCACAATACTTACGCTGATGAAGGGTGATGAGCGAGTCCAGACGGTCGAAGAACGCGCCGATTTGGCGTTGCTCTACAAGTTCTGGAGCGCGGATTTCCATATTCAGAAATGTTTCCTCATGAATACGTTTAGCTTTTCGGCTTCCATTGGCAATATTTCCGTTTTTCAGATAGAAGTCTTCTTGTGTTACCAAATTCAGTAAAAAACTTGAGTCTAAGCCTTCAATGTCAAATGCAGGCGAGTCAAGAGTTGATTCAAAACAATCCAACTTATCAGGCACGACGCCAAAGGCAGCATGAAGAAAATCAAGCTTGCCATACATAAACTGGCCGGCATGACGAATATAGTATTGAGTTTGGGCACTCCCCCCATATAAATCAGTTTTTTCAACGACTCCTTTACCCCAAAGCTTTACCGTAAGTTTTCGAGCATCAACCCCAGTATGTCCAAGTTCTCGACTGAGCTTAAGATGTTGCCCCAGCTTACGCTGTTCCCAAGCGGGGGCGATTGATACGGGAAAACGGCCGTATTATCGCTCATCTACGCGGTTGAGCTTCTTTCTTGTGAGCATTAGAGCGTATCCGAGCAGGTTCTGACCGCGCCATTGGGCTGGATCGAGCCTAGCTGGGTCATGCATTGACAAGCCGATGCCCCAAATACGGTCTTTGACGGCGCATTCCGCCAATATCGCATTGCCGGTCGCTACGAGTTGCGCCCCGAGTTCGGCGTTCTGACTGAATTTGGCAAGCAATCCTTCATAGACTTCGATTTGACGAACGCCGTTCCATACGTGATCATCATAACCGGCCACCAATCGGCCAAGGCGTTTGATCTCGGCCACGTCGCTGGTTCGAAGAATCCGCGCGGCTGTTTCGGCATCGTTAAAACAGCATGCCTTGCGGTACATCATGTACTGTTCCATCGAGGAAAACTCGACATCAACCACAACGAAGCGCGATGGATACCAGTTGCTCAGGTATCCGTTCTCCTCATCAGGATTATGGAAGCAGATGATGTCCGTCATTCTTCGCCGACTTTCCGCACCGCAAGCTCCAGATCGAGATCATGAAGCCCGAAATAGGCTTTCTTCAGGAAGTCCAGCGGCACCTTGGCAATCACTTCAGCACTGGGAATGCCGTAGAACCATTGGTAGTAGGCGTAGAATTCGCCAATCCAATCAGGCATGAATCCTTCGAGCGCCCTGCCGTCCTTCAACTGGTAGTGCTCAGTCTCGGTGAAATACTTCCACAGCTCTTTCGCATCCATCGTGTTGACGTAGGCTTTGGCCTCATCAATGCTTTTGCGTGTTTTGCTCGCCATATATACGGTGATGAAGTCCTCCGTGCTCTTGTTGGGGAACGATTGTGCCACGTAGTCGAAGAGCTTGCCTTGAGTTTCCACCACATCATCCCGGTAGACCTCTGGATATGCCCGCATTGTCATCACCCCTAGAGCAACGTGCTGAACACGTTGGTCACCGTATTGGCATCGGAATCGATGAGGTCGCGCATGTTCTGCCGTGCCTCAACATCCCTCTGATTGTATTTGTCGTTGAATTCGCTGTAGCTGACGGAAAGCAGGCCGTCCGGGACTTCGCGCAGTTGCCTGTACGCCTTTGCGGTCTTGACGCAATACTGGATGCCCAGACCTCCAAGCGACAGCAGTTCCTCCAAGATATCGACGTCCACATTGTCTCGGACGAATTCTTTGGCGATATAAAAATACGAGGCGTTCGCACGCCAGCCTTTGATGATGTCATAGCCGCTGGTGTCAATGCCATATTCGGCGATGAACTTCGTAGCCAGCACGCGATAGCGCTTGGAATCAGCGGCATCACGATGCTTCATCAGCTCAGCCAGCCAAGTAAGCACGCTATGCTCCCGAAAATCCAGGATGCGCAGCCCATTCGTGTCCAGTTCGTACTGATGGACCCAGCCATTGGACTCATCCGGCCGGCACACGGCCCACTCCTTGGCCAGTTCCACATTCGCAGTCAGATAGAAACCACGGCCGTAGTCGTGTTTGTCGTTGCCTAAACCGTATTCGGGGGTCACGGATTCGTACGGAGAACCGTGAAATAACGTGATTATTGCCATGAACACCCCTATACAAACATCTTGTCAAGCATGGATTTCTTGATATTCCGCAGTAATTCGAGCTTACGCTGATGAAGGGTGATGAGCGAGTCCAGACGATCGAAGAACGCGCCGATTTGGCGCTGCTCGTCGATTCTCTTGGGAATGCAGATCTGCGTTTCAAAGAAATCATCTGGAGCAATGTTGAGCAATCCATGGTTTCTGGCTCCCTCAGCCGCGATTAATTGAACAGCTTTGTACCATCTATCAGTCTCGTAGTATGTGACTAAGAAATCAGGGTCTCCAGAAAGCAACTCAAAACAGATATACAGTGTTGAAACGCAGCCCATGTCATACTTTTCCAGCCTTTTTATCGCTCCCCACGGGCTGTCAGTCGAGGTGCTTTTGTTGTAGGCAAATTCTCCCTTATGCAGAAGGAAGTATCCGCTCATGTCTTTGCTTGCAACTTGGTTGTTGAAAAAAGTTCTCTGATCCACCAAACCGTATTGAGCAGAAATGGTAAGGGGAAGATCGGAATCTCTGTTCTCATTCTTTCGGGTAACCCTACGTGCGACATCGCCCAGCTTACGCTGTTCCCAAGGGTCAGTGAAACCGGCAAAACGAATCTCCGGATACAGCGAACCCCCTTTAGGGAACATTTTGTCGAGCATGGATTTTTTCAGCACGCAAAGCTTGTCATACTTACGCTGATGAAGGGTGATGAGCGAATCCAGACGGCCGAAAAACGACGCAATTAATTCTTGTTCCTCTAACACTGGGCACTGGATAGGCATCTCGAAAAAGATTGAATCCGAAATAGAAAAACGATCAGACCTCGCACCGGAATTACCTTCGAGAAACATGAATTGATGCCATCTGCTTGTCTTGAAATAATGCTCCAGATATAGCTTGTCTATCGTGTCATCCACTGAAAAAACAGTATAAAGAGGCGACATAACGCCGTTTCTGTCAAGTTTATTCCGATTAATGGGCCCGCATGGAGCTACGGCCGAGATCCTGGGATTGTATATGAAGTCATCTGGATGCACTACGGAATAATTTCCAATATTCGCATCGTTTGTGATGTCATGGTCAAAATAGTCTAACTGGCTTACAACACCATGCTCAGCGGAATTGGTGAACGTCTCCTTAATCCCGTTCGTATTCTTTTCAATTCGCTTAGATGCTAATTCCCCCAGCTTACGCTGTTCCCAAGGGTCAGTGAAACCAGTGAAACGAATCTGC
>ERZ894217.462-NODE-462-length-23047-cov-36.422190_pt1 | contig 23047 bp, 16 predicted proteins | sample MGYA00380291_ERZ894217 | MGnify/ENA primary metagenome ERZ894217 (study PRJEB32331, sample SAMN06328480) | human gut metagenome | biome: human gut microbiome; feature: stool | host: Homo sapiens | collected 2013-07-05 ...
GTATTTCCCCGCGCCGCAGGCTTTCAAATTGCATGCGTTCCTCGCCCGGCAGTAGAGGAAAGAACAAAATATGGGGCCAGCGGTAGATAGTACGCTCCAAATCAATTTTTCCCCCCTCCATCGTCCGAATCGGCACGGTGCTGCAAACCATTAAAAACGGTTGGCCTCCCCACGAAGGATTGCCTATGTCTATGGGGCACGCGTTAATACTCTGGAACCGCTGCCATGGATATAGGCGGCGGATAAAGCCCAAAAAAATGACCGTAATTCCTTTAGCAGACACGATATACGTTCGACTGGTAGCAATAATATGTGCGAAAGCTAGCGTATTAAGCGTGACACCCATGAGGGCAACTACGACTGTATCTAAGCCTATAGGCGGAAAAGTTATACGAAACGCTGGAATAATGTAATAATAATTAAGATATGCGATCATCATCGCTATTACTACCGCAGATGCATGAAACTTTCGGGGCTCAATACGTAAAGTATTTGCTTCTGGGTTTTTCATACCGTCATCCTTACCGGGCCTGTGTTTCGGCCCCTCGCCGTCTGTCTTGGAGCATTTGATTTTCCTCCGCTGGTTCTGCGGCTCGACGAGCATGTTGTTGCTGCGATATATGCGGAACCGGCTAACTCAGAATTGCGCTGACTTACAGTTTTATCCCAAATGGTGAACGTATTGGACACAGGTTGAACCACGGGGGCCAGGACAACAGGATATGAGGCGTCTGCCATCCAATCCTGAGGCAGGTAGTAACGCAGCTCATATCCTTTTTCGTTTTCCTCCAGAATCACCTTGATATCATCGGAGCATACATTTTCCGCATCCAATAGATAAGAGGCCGGCATATAGAACACCGGTTTGGCTTCGGAATCGGCATCTTTTGCATAGGCCAGAATACGGTTATCCTCCTGCAGTTCCAATCGCAGATTTTCTGCCTCCAGATGGTAGCGGTAGCCTAACAACTCTTTCGGGCAACTGCGCAGAATCAAAGACTCCTTCAGCCGATTTGAATCCAGGTCATAGGTCACATCTGTGTCATGATAAACATCCTGATACACGGTTTCGCTGCGTTGATTATTCAGTGCAGCCTCCGGCTGAAGCTGTCCCTCATCTGCCAGAGTGGAAGCAATGCTGCTGACCTCGGCAGCGCTTTCGTCTGCGGGGACACAGATCATATCTTCGCCCGGCAACTCCTCACCTATATAGCCCGAACCGCTTTCGGAAATCGCACCATCGTCTTCGTACAACTGACCTGTCAGATAGAATCACAAGCTGTATCCGCTGCGGCTGACCGTGATTCCATTGGCGGTATTCAGCTCAGCAGGAACAGAGACATTCCACATACCGGCTGCGTTTCGATACACGGTTTCACCATCCTGCGCAGCAGACGGCAGCAACCGGTTGTCAATTTCCTCCCAATATCCATCTTTTTGGTAATGTACTGCCGCCGGATAAATTACCACCTGCCTTGTACCGTCGGTAAGCAGGAACTCCTTCCGATTTTCTTCCCGTTGTTCCAGTATCTCGCCCACGACCTCCGCAGGCGCATCCACGACGTTTTCTGTTGTTGGCGGCCACAGATCTCCCAGGTCCTCAGCCATTACCTGCACGGGGACCAAGTACACCGTCAGCAGCACGGCCAGGAAACAGGATAGTACGCGTCTCCATTCTTTCATACGTTTTCTCTCTTTCTTTTATATAGTGGGATGTATGCCTACGTCTCTACTATATACAACTCCGCTGCAGCTACTTTGCAACAGGTTTTTTCGCTCTTATCGAAAGAATCGTAATATATGACAAAAGACGGCAGATGCTTTTTGGCTATTATATCCAAGCAACGAGATGAAGCTGGGACATAATAGCCAAAAAGCACCTTAGCCGCCGTCTTATTTGCCGCCGAATCCCGCTTCCATGGCCTTGCGGGCTTTACTTCTGGCACGTGTCAGCATCATACGAACGCTGGCAGCGCTGACCCCAAATGCCTTCCCTATTTCTGAGTCACTCAGGTTGTTAGGGGACAGTTTTCTTTCTCAATGAAGGACGGATTTCTGTCTGTCGTTTGGAAAAATTTCTGTCCGTCTGGCGGCAGCTTTACATAGATGCGGTTCGGCTTGGAAAAGCCACTTCTGCGCCGCTCAATCAGCCCAGCGTCCTCCAGCTCGGAAAGAGCGGTTTTCACGGTCATGGAGCTTCTGTCCAGCGCGGCGGCGATCTTCTCTATGGGGAACACAAGGTAAATCCTGCCGCCCTCGTCCAGCCAGCCGTTTGCCTGTGAGAGCGTCGCCCGGTCAAGCAGCAGCGCGTACAGCAGCTTCGCCGTCTGGGTCAGATCTGTTTGCAGCAGGAAACGGGGATATGGCAGATACGGCGGCAGCCGGGTATCCGCTCTCATGTACTCAGTGATGGAATGTCACCTCCTTCGTGGGAATTAGAGGTATAACGAATCGTGACAGCCCTCAGTCGGGCGGTTTCCAGCATTTTGACCAGTAATGCGGACAAAGAACAACAATTGCCCGGAAGCTTTGCTTGCAGCCGTGGACACACCCACGGCAAAGGGGATTGTAGGAAATGCGGTTTCGGTGGTCGAGGAAGAACGACCATTCCAGCCGCCGCTGTTTACTCATTCTCGGCATTTTTACACTCCTATCTGTCGCCAAAGCGTTACGCTCCGGCAGACGGTCAAACTGTAAATCTCGGTATCATTTTCGGACTTTTTCTGCCCTGTACGCTCCATTTGGGGAACGGGTGGTATTGCGGTATGGGTAAGTCTCTTCGGCGCGTTCTTTGCGCTTTTTTGGGGGGCAGTTGCTCCTTTTGGGATTTGAAAACAAATTGTATCTTTTTCGTGCGCTGTATTGTATTTCTCGTGCAGACAGCGTATAATGATAGTGCCAGTAGAAAGGGGATGATTTCATGGCTGGAACTACAACAAACATCAGCATCCGAATGGACAGTGACCTGAAAGCACAGGCTGACGCTTTGTTTTCGGAGCTTGGCATGAATCTCACAACGGCTTTCAATATTTTCGTGCGTCAATCGATCCGGGAGGGCGGGATTCCGTTTGAAATCTCCATCAATCAGCCTAACAAGGAGACGATTGCCGCCATGCTGGAAGCGGAAAGGATTGCGAAAGACCCGTCTGTAAAGGGCTATAACGACCTTGACGAGCTTTTTGCCGATCTGAAAAAGTGAGAAAGACAAAGCTGACCGTCAAGCCGACCACGGCGTTCAAGAAGGATTACAAGCTGGCAATCAAGCGCGGACTGCAAATTGAGCTTCTTGAAACCGTGATCGAAACGCTTGCAATGGGAAACACGCTGCCGCCTGAGAACAGAGATCATGACCTGACCGGTAACTGGCGTGGACACCGGGAGTGCCACATTCAGCCCGACTGGCTTCTGATCTACCGCGTTGAGGGCGATGTTCTGGTGCTGACACTTTCCAGAACCGGAACGCATAGCGATCTGTTCGGGAAATGAGCATTGTGCCGCATGGGGAAACCTGTGCGGCATTTTGCTTTTTAGAGTTCTGTCTCATGCTTCCGTCTGTGTTTCGGCTGCTGCGGCTGTATCGCCATCTGATAGTTGCGCTGCATGGTCATCAGCTCATGCAGCCGGTCGCTTTTCTCGCGGTAATCGTTGTAGCACTCGTTTTTCTCTGAAATGAGAGATTGAATCTCCGCAACGACATCCTTGCGTTTCGGAAGCTGCTTCGGTACGCCCAGCTTGTCAAGCTGGTGCTTGGCAGCATCGTTGATGATAAAATCCGCTTCATGCGCGGCATAGAATTTCTGCTTGTCCTTTTCCTTGCGGATCATGCGATACTCCTTGATAACGGGATCGGTGTTGCGGTAATTGTCCATTGCTTTCAGCATTGCCTTTTTGTCCGTCACCTTGGCAGCGGCAGCGTCATAGCGGCTGCGTGCTTCCCGTGCTTCCGCACCGGCTGCATCCACGGCGGCGCTCAGCTTATCCGGAGATAGAAGGTCAAGGAAGTGTCCCGCTGCTTCTGGTCATCGTGGCCAGAGGTGGGGCAAGGTCAAAGGACGGCGCTTTTGTGCCGTCCTTTCACGTTTCCCCACGGACAACGGGAAACAGGTGTGATCAGTTTTTATGGGAAAAGGAGGTCATAACTATACCTCCCAATCAACGGGCAACAGATAATCTACATTTCCATTGAAACTTCAGTTAATTTGTGGGCCTCTTTGGTGTTTTCAATTGGATAGAACATAGATGTCAAAGTCCCCGGCAGATTCGCCCCCACTGTTGCTATATACACGTCTTCAACCAAGTTTGATATGAAGTATCCAAATGACAAATCATTTATTTCATAAAAGCTATAATGTGGTCTTACATTCTCTTGTTTAGGAGTATACTCGGGCCAGTATTTTATAAAGCAATTCTCACCTATACATAGATGGTTTACTTTTCCATTACCTCTAATTAGCGTAGAGCGCACTTGTCGATTTACATTTCGGTTTAATATCCCATCATACCCCTCGAACGAAAAGATGCCCGAAAAAATAGGTTTGCAAACGATTTCTGCGGCAACTGAAAGTTTATCTATAACTTGAGTCAACTGTGTTGCCCCTGTAATGCGAGATTATACCTGTCTTATACCAAAACCTGTTAAAAAGCTTGAAAGGCTTTTTATAGTGCCGAAGGTGCTTCCGTTTTTTTTGAGACGTCACATCGCGCTTTCGCACGCCGTGCGTGCGAAAGCCTGAGAAGAATTCTTGTTCAGGTACACGCCCCGGCCAAAAAATAATTGCAATTTATTTGCCGCCTGCGGGCGGCAAACTCTGCGAGGCTTTTAATATTTTTTTCGTTAGGCTAAGGAAAAGACGGGATTTTGTAACAGTTTCGTTAATAATTGCCCGCCCCTCTTGCGCGCGGCGCTTTAGAATGTTAAAATTCTTTAAAATGTTTTTTACAGTCGTGTAACAACTGACTTATAATGCGCAAGGAGCGATACGATTATGCCCAAATTCAGCGTAAAGAAGCCGCTGACGGTGTTCGTGGCGGTGCTGGCCATTGTGGTGCTGGGTGTGGTGGCCTATCTGAAGATGACCCCCGACCTGATGCCCAACATGGACTTCCCCTATGTGATCCTGGTGACCACCGACCCCGGGGCCAGCCCCGAAACTGTGGAGGCCGACATCACCAAGCCCCTGGAGCAGTCCATGGCCACCCTGGACCGCATCAAGAACGTCACCTCCAGCTCCATGGACAGCGTGTCCATGGTGGTGCTGGAGTTTGAGGACGGGGTGAACATGGACACCGTCAGCGTGGATATCCAGCAGAAGATCAACCAGCTGAAGGGCTCCTGGTCCGACACCGTGGGCGACCCCTATGTGCTGAAAATGAACCCCTCCATGCTGCCGGTGCAGGTGGCGGCCCTGTCCTATGACGGCAAGGACATCACCCAGCTGTCGGACTTCGTCAACGACACCCTGTCCCCCAAGCTGGAGGGCATCACCGGCGTGGCCAGCGTCACCGTCAGCGGCACGGTGGAGCGTCAGCTCCATGTGATCCTCAGCCAAAAGAAGCTGGATGCTCTGTCCCAGCGGCTGTCCGATGCCATTGCGAAGCAGCTGGACGACGCGGCGGGACAGCTGGCCTCCGCCCGGGGCCAGGTCAACAGCGCCAAGGCTGCTATCCGCAGCGCCGAGGAATCCGCCGTCCGGGACGCCGTGACCCAGGCCCTTACCACCATTCAGGACAGTCTGAAAACCATGCGGGACAGCCGGGACCAGCTCCAGGACAACCTCCGGGAGCTGGCGGATATTCAGCGGGAGAAGGCCCGGCTGGAGGCGGAAAACGCCCCGTATCAGGCGAAGATCGAGGCCATCCGCCAGAACCCCTCCATGACGGAGGAGGAAAAGCAGGCGGCCATCGCCGAAATCGAAAGTGACCCCGAATACGTCCGCATCCAGGCGGAGCTGGCGGCGCTGGACCTGCGCATGGCGGCCCTGGGCGTCAAGTGGGACGAGGCCGTCCAGCGGGCCAAGGAGTGGCAGAAGCAGCTGGAGGAGCTGGAAAAGCAGCTGCGCGACCTGGAGACCGACGAGGGTGTGGCCAAGCTGGCGGACCAGGTATCCGCCGGGGTCCTGACCATGACCGACGCCGTGAACCAGATCATCTCCGCCAACATCCAGCTGGACAGCGCCCTGAGCCAGATCGACCAGGGCCTCCAGACCCTGGAGGAATCCCGCTCCACCGCCCTGAGCCAGGCGGACCTGTCCTCCAGCCTGAGCCTACCCACCATCACCGCCCTGCTGACGGCCCAGAACTTCTCCATGCCCGCCGGATATCTGAAGGAGGACGGCGTCAACTACATGGTCTCCGTGGGCGATGCCATCGACACCCGGCAGGACCTGGAGGACCTGGTGCTCTTTGACCTAGGAATGGACGGCATCGACCCCATCCGCATGAAGGACGTGGCCGACGTGGCCATCACCGACAACTCCTCGGAGATCTACGACAAGCTCAACGGCAAGGACGGCGTCATCGTCTCCCTCAACAAGCAGTCCACCTACGCCACGGCGGAGGTGTCCAACAACATCAACAGCCGCTTCCGGGAGCTGGAGGCGGAGTACGAGGGGCTTTCCTTCGTACCCCTGATGGACCAGGGGGACTACATATACCTTATCATCAACTCCATTCTGTCGTCTCTGGGCTGGGGCGCACTGTTCGCGGTGCTGATCCTGTACCTGTTCCTGCGGGACCTGCGGCCCACGGTGATCACCCTGTGCTCCATCCCCATCAGCGTGATCTTCGCCGTGGTGCTGATGTACTTCTCCGGCGTTACCATCAACATGATCTCCCTGTCGGGCCTGGCCGTGGCGGTGGGCATGCTGGTGGATAACTCCGTGGTGGTCATTGAGAATATCTACCGTCTGCGCTCCAAGGGAGCCACCGTCATCCAGGCGGCGGTATCCGGGGCCCGGCAGGTGCTGGGCGCCATCGTGGCCTCCACCCTGACCACCGTGTGCGTGTTCCTGCCCATCGTATTCGTGGAGGGCATCACCAAGCAGCTGTTCACGGACCTGGCCCTGACCATGACCTATTCCCTGCTGGCCAGCCTCATTGTGGCCCTGACCCTGGTGCCCGCCATGGCCGCCGGTATGCTCCGCAAGGAGAAGCCCCAGAAGCCGGGACTGCTGGATAAGGTCTACCCCGCCTATCGCAAGGCGGTGTCCTGGTCCATCCACCACAAGCTGGTGGTGCTGGGGGTGTCCCTGCTGCTGCTGGTGGGCTCCGCCGGAGCCGCCCTGGCCCGGGGCTTTGCCTTTATGCCCAATATCGACATGAACACCGTGAACCTGACCATCTCCATGCCCGAGGGCTGCACCCGGGAGCAGGCGGTGGCCCTGGCGGACGAGGCCCTGCAGCGCATCGCCGCCGTGGACAACGTGGAAACCGTGGGCGCGATGATGTCCTCCGCCTCCGGCGCCGGGAGCATGGACATGACCAGCATGATGACCGCCGGCGGCGGGGAATACGACGTCACCGCCTACATCACCCTGCCGGAGGGGGCCTCCGGCGCGGAGGCCGGCAAGCAGATGGAGGCCGCCTGCGCCGGTATGGACTGCACCGTCACCGCCTCCGGCGCCATGGACACCTATATGTCCTACCTCACCGGCAGCGGCATCACCCTGAACGTCTATGGCGACGACATGGAGCAGATGCAGTCCGCCGCCCGTGACCTGGCGGCGAAGCTGGCCACCGTCCCCGGCACGGAAAACGTGTCCGACGGCCTGGAGCAGGCGGCCGCCGCCCTGCACCTGTCCGTGGACCGCAACGCCGCCATGGAGAAGGGCCTCACCGTGGCCCAGGTGTACATGGCCGTGGCCTCCGCCCTGACGGACACCGACAGCTCCCTGTCCCTGACCCTGGACGGGCTGGACGTCAGCGTGTCCATCCAGTCCCCGGAGGAGAGCCGCATGACCCGGGAGAAGCTCCTGGATCTTCAGATCGACCCATCCTCCGCCTCCGCCATGAGCAGCATGATGAGCAGCGCTTCTGCAAACAGCTCCATGGGAAGCATGAGCGGCATGTCTAGTATGAGCGGCATGTCCAGTATGAGCGGCATGAGCGCAAGCGCCTCCGGCAGCACCCAGAGCGGCAAGTCCGTCCGTCTGGGGGACATCGCCCAGCTGGAGGAGACCGTCAGCCTGAACACCATCAACCGGGACCAGCAGCGGCGGTATATCACCGTGTCCGCCGACGTGGCCGACGGCTATAACGTCACCAAGGTCACCTCCGCCGCCGAAAAGATCATCGGCCAGGCGGAGCTGCCCCAGGGCGTCACCGCCGCCTTCCAGGGGGAGAACGAGGCCATCATGGACGCCATCCGGCAGCTGCTGCTGATGCTGCTGCTGGGCATCGTGCTGGTGTATCTGGTGATGGTGGCCCAGTTCCAGTCCCTGCGCTCGCCGCTGATCGTCATGTTCACCATCCCCCTGGCCTTCACCGGCGGCTTCCTGGCCCTGCTGCTGGCGGGGGTGGAGGTCAGCGTCATCTCCCTGATCGGCTTTGTGATGCTGGTGGGTGTCATTGTCAACAACGGCATCGTCCTGGTGGACTACATCAACCAGCTGCGGCTGGAGGGTATGGGCCGCCGGGAGGCCATCATCGAGGCCGGCGTCACCCGCCTGCGGCCCATCCTTATGACGTCTCTGACCACCATTCTGGGCCTGATCGTTATGGCCTTCGGCAACAACGTGGGCACGGCGCTGATGCAGCCGGTGGCCCTGGTGTGCATCGGCGGCCTGCTGTATGCCACGCTGATGACCCTGCTGGTGGTGCCGTGTATGTACGACATTCTCAGCCGCCGGGACCTGCGGAAGGTGGACGAGGAGGAGCTGCAGCTCCTGGATATGTGAAAAATAAGCGCAAAAAAGCAGCCTCGCGGCTGCTTTTTTGCGCTTATTTTTTCGCTTACAGGATGATCACCGGCCCGGCGGCGGCCAGGCGGCCCTCCCGGACGGTGACGGACTCGCCGGTCAGGGCGTTTTCATAATTGCCGTCGGCCAGGGGGACGACGGCCGTCCCCGGTCGGCCCGCCAGGGGGAACATGCCCACCGCCAGGTGTTGGCCGTCCCGGTAGTCGGCCACGGCCAGGCCCTGCTCGTCGTCGGCCTCCACATGGAAGGCGGCGTCCGTGGGCAGGCGCTTTTTGATGTCGTACAGCTTCCGCAGCAGGGGGGACAGGTCCTCTCCGGTCCAGTCGATGCTCTCCCGCTCAAACAGGGAGGGCGTATGGACGGCAGAGACCTCCTGCCCGGCATAGAGCAGGGTGGTCCCCTTCTGGAAATAGCTCAGGGCCGTCCAGGCCAACAGGCTGTCCCGGTTGGGGAAGCGGTCCGCCGCCCGGCGCTGGTCATGGTTTTCCAGGCAGCTGAGCTTATTGTACCAGGTGGGGAAGCTCAGCTCCTGATAGCTCAGGGCGGCAAAATACCGGCTCAGGGGCATGGTCCCGCCGGTGGCTCCCTCATACAGGGGCCAGATGTCGTAGGGGTACAGAATGTCGAACACGTCAAACAGCTCGTTGTCCGTGGCGGCGTACAGCCCCTGGCGGCGGAAGGCCAGGATGTGGTCCAGGTGGACGCTCTCCCCCAGCCAGATGGCCCCGGGGCGCACCCGCTCCACCGCCTGCCGGGCCTTGCGCCAGAACGCCACAGGCACGGTGCTGGCCACGTCGCAGCGGAAACCGTCCACATACTGGGCCCAATAGCACAGGGACTCGATCTGATAATCCCACAGGCCGGGAACGGCGTAGTCCAGATCCACCACATCGGTCCAGTCCCCCACCTTGTTGCCCCGGCTGCCGTCGGGCTTGCGATAGTAATACTCCGGGTGCAGGGCCACCAGGGTGGCGTCCGGGGAGGTGTGGTTATACACCACGTCGATGATGCACTTCATGCCATTATCGTGAATGGCGTCCACCAGGTGGAGGAAGTCCTCCAGGGTGCCGTACTCCGGGTTCACCGTGCGATAGTCCCGGTTGGCATAGGGGCAGCCCATGCTGCCCTTGCGGTTGGCTTCCCCGATGGGGTGGATGGGCATCAGCCACAGGATGTCCGTGCCCAGGGCCCGGATCCGGGGCAGATCCGGCTCCACGGCCCGGAAGGTGCCCTGGGGCGTGTGGCTGCGGACGTACAGCTCATAGATCACGCTGCGGCGCAGGGCGGGATTGGTTTCAAGGGACATAGAAAATACCTCCCAGAGAATTATTTGAGACTGTCGAATAACTCGGAAATCTTCCGCCATCGGAAAGGAAGATAGTTACGAAAGAAACCCATCAGGGGTGTCTTTCGTTTGCAATCACAGGTTTTTCAGAACTTTTTAAGTTCTGAAAAACCGCACTCAGCTTGTCAAAAAGGCTTTTTTGACAAGCTGAGAATTATTTCAGGGTACTGCTGTTGTTCAGCACACCGGTGCTGTAAAGAAACAGCACGTCCTGATCGGTGAAGGTCAGATAACGGCCCAGCTGGGTGGGGGACAGATAGCGGATATCCACCAGGGTGACCCTGCTGTAGCCTTCCAGCAGCAGCGGGGCCAGGCTGGAGGCGAAGGAATCCCGGAAGATCACCAGCTCCCGGTCCGTCCGGGCGTTGGGACTCTCCACCGTCAGCAGGGACACGGACCCGGACAGAAACAGCTCATACGGGTCGCTGCCCCGGGCCTTTTCCAGGTCGTACACCGGGCCTTCCCCGCCGGTCTCATAATTGGTGACCCGGCAGGCGGCGATGGTGTCGTTGGTGAGATAGCGCAGGGTCTCCCCGGCCAGGGGCAGGGCCGCGTACCCGGAATACACCCCATAGAAGGGGCGGTCCAGGGTCACCTCCGTGTAATCCGCGGCGGCGTCCGCCCCCATGGCCCCGGCCAGATACCGGGCCACGGCAGGAAGCCGCTCCTGCCGCCAGTGGGCGTCGGCGCGGTAATAGTCCTCCAGGGTCAGCCGGTCAAACAGGTCGATATACGTCATCTCCGCCGTGCCCTCCCGCAGCCGGGACACCAGGGCGTCATAGTCCATGGAGGGCCGTCCCGAGGACGGGGCCATGAAATATCCCTTGTCCGGGATCACCGACAGATAGACCTTGGTGTCGGTGCCGGAGAGATATGTGTTGTACACATACCGGAAGCGCTGGGCGGCCCGGTCCACGGAACCGGTGTTCAGGGGGAAGTCCAGCTTGGCGGCATAGCCCCCGGAGAGATACACCCCGTCCACGTCCCGCTGGCCCAGCAGGTCATAGGACACCAGGGAGCGCAGGGTACGGAACTGCTCCCGCAGGGGGAACTGGTCGGCGGCGGCGTGCTCCAGCTTGCCGGCATACTGGCCGGACAGGAAGCCGGAGACGGTAAGCTCCGGCCACTGGGCCAGAGGGCGGCGCTCCGCCTGGGACACATCCCCCGGGGTCCGCAGCAGGCCCCACAGGCCGAAGCCCGCCAGAAAGCCCGCCAACAGGCACAGGGTCACAAGATGCTTTGCTTTCATGGCAGCCTCCTCAGAGCTCATACCAAAACCTGTTAAAAAGCTTGAAAAGCTTTTTATAGCACCGAAGGTGCGTCAGGTTTTGTATGAGACGTCACAGCGTGTTTTCACACGCTGTGCGTGCGCACAGCGCACGGGATTCTTGATTAAATTTTTTAATCAAGAATCAGTATCAGAACCGGAAATACAGGAAGGGATTGGCGGAGCCGCTGACCAGAAACGCCGTGCACACCGCCAGCAGGGCCAGCAACGCCGCAGGCTCCAGCGCGTCCAGCACCCGCCCGGCCCGTCCGGCGGCAATCCGGCGGCACAGGGCGGCAGGCAGCGGCGTGGAGCCAAGGGCGGCGATCAGCAGCACCGGGGCATAGCTGCGCAGATAGTAGAGGGCGCCGCTGTCCCACAGGGGCAGGCCCCACAGGCCCAGCAGGCCCCCGGCTGTCCCCAGGGCGGCGGGGACAGACGCGGCATCAAACAGCACGAAGCTGAAAAGCGCCGCCAGCAGCACATACACATGGCCCAGCACCGGGACACGCTTCCGCCACCGGCCCAGAAACAGCTTTTCCAGCAGCAGGAACGCGGCAAAATACAGGCCCCACAGCACAAAGGTCCAGGCGGCTCCGTGCCACAGACCCGTCAGGCCCCATACCACCAGCAGGTTCAGCACCCAGCGTCCCAGCCGCACCCGGCTGCCGCCCAGGGGGATATACACATAGTCCCGGAACCAGGAGCCCAGGGAGATGTGCCAGCGCCGCCAGAATTCCGTGAGACTGCCGGACACAAAGGGATAGCGGAAGTTCTCGGCAAAGCGGAAGCCCATGATGCGGCCCAGGCCGATGGCCATGTCGCTGTAGCCGGAGAAGTCGAAGTACACATGGAGCATATACGCCGCGGCGTACAGCCAGGTCAGCAGCACCGTTTTCTGACCGCTCTGCTGATACACCGTCACCAGCTCATACAGGACGTTGGCAAGCAGTACCTTTTTCCCCAGGCCCAGCACAAAGCGGCGGGCCCCCAGAGCCGCGTCCTGCACCGTGTGGGTGCGGCTTCGCAGCTGGGGGGCCACGTCGGCGTAGCGGACGATGGGGCCCGCCACCAGCTGGGGGTACATGGCGATATACGCCGCCAGGTCAATGAGGTTCCGCTGGGCCGGGGCGTCCCCCCGGTACACGTCGATGACATAGCTGAGGATCTGGAAGGTATAGAAGCTGATGCCGATGGGCAGGGCCATCCGCAGCAGAGGCACCGACAGCCCGGTGACGGCGTTGAAGCCGGAGATCAGGAAGTCGGCATACTTGCAGTAGGCCAGTATCCCCAGGCTCAGCACGGCGGACAGGGTCAGCAGCAGCCGCCTGCGGGTGGGATACCGCTCCATGAGCCGGGCGGCGGCATAGCCCTGTAAAATGGCGGCGGCCATAAACAGCACAAATCGGGGCTCGCCCCAGGCGTAGAACACCAGGCTGCACAGCAGCAGCGCGGCGTTTTTCAGCCGCCCTGGGACTAAGAAATACAGTCCCAGGGCGCAGGGAAGAAAATAGAAGAGAAACGGCAGACTGGAAAACAGCATGGCTGCGGCGGATTACTGGAGGGGCTCGTCGCAGGCGGTCTGAACGCCGGTGTAGGTGGCGGTCATGGTGTTGACAAAGTCGTCCACCAGGTCGTCGGCGCCGAACAGCGCCACCACATACTCGCCATAGGTGAGGACCACCAGCTTGTCAGGGAAGCCGCACATCCACTGGGTGTTCTGGACATTCTGGCGCAGAGCGTCGGCCACAGCGGAGACGTCGCCGCTGTTTTTCACATGGAACGCGCCGCAGGTAAAGCTGTTGGCGTTCATCATGTGGGTCAGCGACGCGGCGTCGTCAATGAGATCGGCCTTGTCGGCGGGGAAGTGCAGCATATAGTCCAGATTGTCGGCATCGTCCACCGGGAAAGCGCCGGGGGCGTTGTCTACGGGGTTATCCAGGCTGCCGCCCACCACGGAGAACTTCTCGCTTTCGGGATAGGCGTTCCACACGGCGGTCAGCAGGTCCACGGCGCTGACGGGGAAGCCGCCGTTGACGTCGCCGCCCTTCTGGGAGGAGCAAGCCGCCAGGGACAGGACCATCACCAGGGCCAGCAGCATAGTGAGAAACTTTTTCATACTAAAAATACTCCTTTGTTATCGTTTTCAAAAGCCATCCGTGCATTTTTGAAGGGCTATTGGCAATGCATCATATCATATTCCCGGCGAAAAGGCAAGCCAGGACGCAAAGATTTTATCAAAAAGGTGTCCCCCACCCCTGTGCTCCCCATACTTTACAAATCTTTTACTTGACGCAGGGGGCCGGGCCTGGTATAATACTTCCAATTGATACCACCGTGAGGGAGTAATTCCACCCCGGCTTCGGGGTTAGGCAGCTTCGTCAGAACGGCGCGCCCGCGCCCGGACTGCTTTGAAAGAATGAGACTCATGCATAGGCTTTGGCCTGTGCATAAGTCTTTTTATTTCCCTGGGTGGGCAGAATCATTAAGAGGAGTGATCGTATGCACAAGGAATATGCCCAGACCGCCGATCAGGTCCTGTCGGACCTGCAAAGCGGCCCGGAGGGCCTGTCCGCCGCCCAGGCGGAGGGCCGTCTGGCGGAATACGGCCCCAACCGCCTGCGGGAGGCCCCCAAGGCCACCCTGCTCCAGCGGTTTCTGCAGCAGCTGCGGGACCCCATGCTGCTGATCCTCATGGCCGCCGCGGCCGTGTCCGCCGTCACCAACTATCTGTCCCACGAGCCCTTTACCGAGGTGCTGATCATCCTGGCGGTGGTGCTGCTGAACGCCGTTCTGGGCGTGGTCCAGGAGAGCAAGGCCGAGGCCGCCATCGAGGCCCTGCAAACCATGACCGCCGCCACCAGCAAGGTCCTGCGGGACGGCGCCGTGGCGGAGCTGGAGAGCAGCCGCCTGGTGCCCGGCGATGTGGTACTGCTGGAGGCCGGAGACGCCGTCCCCGCCGACGGGCGGCTGCTGGCCTGCGCCTCCCTGCAAATTGAGGAGGCCGCCCTCACCGGCGAAAGCGTCCCCTCCGCCAAGTCCACGGATCCCCTTACCGGCGACGTGCCCCTGGGGGATCGCCGGAACATGGCCTACATGGGCTCCACCGTTTCCTATGGCCGGGGCCGCATGGTGGTCACCGCCACCGGAATGGACACGGAGATGGGCAAGATCGCCGGTGTCCTGGCCCGGACGGAGCAGGAGGAGACGCCGCTGCAAAAGAAACTGACCCAGCTGGGCAAGACGCTGTCCTGGCTGGTGCTGGGCATCTGCGTGTTCATTTTCGTGTTTGACCTGCTGGTGGCCGGGGACTTCTCCCTGTCCGGCATCCTGAAGACCTTCATGGTGGCGGTGTCCCTGGCGGTGGCCGCCATTCCCGAGGGCCTGGCCACGGTGGTAACGGTGGTGCTCAGCATCGGCGTCACCCGCATGAGCCGCCGCAATGCCGTGATCCGCCGCCTGACGGCGGTGGAGACCCTGGGCTGCACCCAGGTGATCTGTTCCGACAAAACCGGCACCCTGACCCAGAACAAGATGACCGTGGTGGACCACACCGGGGACACCGCCCTGCTGGCCTCCGCCATGGCTCTGTGCAGCGACGCCGTCCTGAACCCCGACGGCTCCGTCCAGGGAGAGCCTACGGAGGCGGCCCTGGTATCCTTCGCCGCAGAGCATCAACTGCCCAAGCCCCAATTGGAGCAGGAGCGCCCCCGCATCGGCGAGGCCCCCTTCGACTCCGGCCGCAAGATGATGTCCACCATTCACCGGACCCCCCAGGGCGTGGTGCAGTATACCAAGGGCGCGCCGGACCAGGTGCTGGCCCGCTGCACCCACTATTGGGAGGGCGGACAGGCCCTGCCCATGACCGACGACCGCCGCCGGGAAATTCTGGCGGATAACCACCGCATGGCCGCCCAGGCCCTGCGGGTGCTGGCCGCTGCCAGCCGCCCCTGGCCCGATGGTGCGCCGGAGGATCAGTCCCCCGCCCACCTGGAGGAGGCCCTCTGCTTCATCGGCCTTACCGGCATGATCGACCCGGTGCGGCCCGAGGTAAAGGACGCCATCGCCCAGTGCCGCCGGGCAGGTATCCGCCCGGTGATGATCACCGGCGACCACAAGGACACTGCCGTGGCCATCGCCCGCCAGCTGGGCATTCTCTCCGACCCCTCCCAGGCCATCACCGGCGCGGCGCTGGACGCCCTCAGCGATGAGGAGCTTACTCAAAACGTGGACCGCTACAGCGTCTATGCCCGGGTCCAGCCGGAGCACAAGGTCCGCATCGTCAGCGCCTGGCGCCGCCGGGGCGCTGTCACCGCCATGACCGGCGACGGCGTCAACGACGCCCCCTCCATCAAGTCCGCCGATATCGGCATCGGCATGGGCATCACCGGCACCGACGTCACCAAAAACGTGGCGGACATGGTCCTCTCCGACGACAACTTCGCCACCATCGTGGGCGCCGTGGCCGAGGGCCGCCGGATTTACGACAACATCCGCAAGGCCATCGGCTTCCTGCTGGCCAGCAACATGAGCGAGGTGCTGGGGGTGTTCTTCTCCGCCCTGCTGGGCTTCACCCTCCTCAACCCCGTCCACCTGCTGTTCATCAACCTCATCACCGACTGCTTCCCGGCCCTGGCCCTGGGCATGGAGCGCCCGGAGCCGGACATCATGCGCCGCCCGCCCCGCTCCGCCAAGGACGGCATCTTCTCCGGCGGCCTGGGCTTCGACATCGCCTATCAGGGCATCCTCATCACCGTCATCACCATGGCCTCCTACATCATTGGCCACTGCATGGAGGCGGGATGCTTTGAAATGCCCCGGGGCGTCTCCCCCCACGGCATGACCATGGCCTTTTTGACCATGAGCATGTGCGAGATTTTCCACAGCTTCAATATGCGCTCCCAGCGGCGCAGTGTGTTCACCCTCCGGGGCCACAACAAGGTCCTCTGGGCCGCCATGCTGGGCTCCCTGGTGCTGACCACCGTGGTGCTGGAGGTGCCGCCCATCGCCAACGCCTTCGGCTTCACCCCCGTCAGCTGGACGGAGTACGGTATCGCCCTGGCCCTGGCGGTGCTGGTGATCCCCATTGTGGAGCTGGTGAAGCTCATCCAGCGCAGGCTGGGCAAGTAAACAAAACCGGCTCCGGCGCGACGCGCCGGAGCCGGTTTTCACATTCCAACAATTATCCCTGCCGCTCCAGGCAGGTCTGATAGGTGTCCCACAGGTCGTCGTTCATCTCCAGCACCATGCGGCCCAGGCGCAGGCCCGCCGCCGTCCGGGTGTGGCGATAAATGCCGCACAGCTCATCCTCCTGACTGCACCGGCCATAGGCCAGCAGGGTCCGGGGGTCCTTCCTGGCCCACTGGCCCAGGGTCACCGTCTCCCCGCAGTAGGGGCACTGCACCTCCGTCATGGCCGGGTCCTCCTGGCCCTGGGCCAGGGAGGCATACACCCGCCCCTGCACCAGTCCGGCCGCCCGGTCCTGGGGATACTGCACATACCGCAGGCCGTATTCGTCCATGCACCCGTCCAGGTCCATCCGCCCGCAGATCTGCACGGTATTCCGCGCATCGTTCAGGGCGTCGTGGGCACGGTCCGGGGTCAGCTTCAGCAGCTCCATCGCCCGCTCCAGGGAGCATTGCCGGTCATCCCGCATGATCTCGTGGCCGAAGATCCGCTGCAAATCATAGCAGCAGGGCATTTCCGCATCCATTCCGTGCATCAGCAGGTTGTCCATCAGCACCGGAATGTCGTCCGGTCCCCAGGTACACAGGCAGCAATTCTCCCCGCACCATTCCATGAAATCGGCATAGGCCCGGGGAAATTCCGGGGCCTTTTCCAGATCCTGTGCCCGGATTTTCGTCAGCTGCACCACGTCGCCGTTCATGTGGGGATAAAACCGGGGGCGGATGAAGGTCTTGAAGCTGCCGGTCTCCCGGAACCGCTCATCCAGCCGCAGGGCCCCGATCTCGATGATCTCCGAGTCGAAGAAAAACGGCTCCCGTATGGCGCTGTCCGGATTCAACGGCTGGTTCCACTCCAGGTCCAGAACGATATAGGAAAAATCAGCCACGTCTGGCAGCTTCCAGAGCCTTGCCCTTGCGCTCGGCCTCCTGGAACTCCTCCTGGGACTGGGCCATGGCCTGGGCCAGCAGCTGATCGGCCACGGACTTCAGGTCCATCTTCAGCACCCGGTCGATGACCTCCTGCTGCTTTTCCGCGGCCACGCCGTAGATGGTCATGCCGCAGGTCAGGAACCGCCGCAGCTTCTGCTCCATGGTGAAGCTCCGGTCGCACTTGCGGGCCATGAAGCTGCGCAGCATGCCGGAGGTAGCCAGCTCCAGCTCATAAAAGTCCTGCCGGGTATAGCCGGGATGCTCCTTCCCGAACAGCTCCACCAGCTTGTCCGTCACCACCTGGTGTATATAGTTGGCGGTGGCCGCATAGGAGTACGAGGAGACATACAGCTCCCGCAGCCCCTCGGTCTTTTCGGCGATATACAGCTGGATGGCGGGCTCCACGGCATAGAACATCACCGGGTCATAGTCCTTCCCCAGCAGCTCGTGCGTAACGGCGAACTGCTTTTCGTACATCCACTTGGTCAGCTTCAGCAGCAGCGCCTCCTTGTTGGCGAATACTGCAAAAAACGCGGACTGGGACATACCCGCTGCCTGCGCGATGGCGGCGGTGGTGGTCCGTTCATATCCGTTTTCCAAAAACAGCCTGATAGCTGCATAGGTCATCCGATTCTCTCTTTCGGCGACCTTGGGCTGTGCTCCTCTCGGCATAGCGTCCTCCTTTACAACCGTTTGAACGATTTTTCCATCCTGACAGAGTATAATATTGTATATTAGCAACAAAGCTATACTACATTAAGGTTAGGGCTTCCTACCTGTTAAGTTAGTATTTTAACATATCTTTTATTGTTTTTCAATGGGCGACACAAAAATTTTAGAAATTGTTTTTCTGTGATATATGGTGCAGATTTCTGTCGATATGACCATATATTGTGGTACGCATGCCATGCGGCTGTCCGTGCTATACGGACAGGTTTTCTCCTTGTGTCGTCTGTTTCCAGTATATGACAGCACCCGCCGATTCCGTTGCGCGGAATCGGCGGGTGTATATACATATGAATCTACTGTCTGTCGGCGGTTATTTACTTGATGATCTCGCCGGCGGCCTCCTTGGCCCGGATCTCCTTCATGGCATCCTTATGGCTCAGGTTCACCCGGCCCTTCTCGTCGATCTCGGTGACCTTGACCCACATCATGTCGCCCACCTTGCAGGCGTCCTCCACCTTCTCGATGCGCTTGTCCGCCAGCTTGGAGATGTGCACCAGGCCGTCCTTGCCGGGAGCCAGCTCCACGAAGGCGCCGAAGGTCATCAGGCGCACCACGCGGCCGTAGTACAGCTGGCCCACCTCGGGCACAAACACGATGTCGTCGATGCACTTCTTGGCGGTGGCGCAGCTTTCGGCGTCGGGGGAGGCAATGTGGATGGTGCCGTCGTCGTCGATGTCGATCTTGGCGCCGGACTCGGCCACGATCTTCTGGATGACGCTGCCGCCCTTGCCGATGACCTCGCGGATCTTGTCGGGGTCAATGTGCATGGTGATCATCTTGGGGGCGTACTTGCTGACCTCGGGCCGGGGCTCGGCGATACAGGGCAGCATGATCTGGTCCAGGATCTGGCACCGGGCGTCGTAGGTGATGTCCAGAGCATTCTTGATGATCTCCATGGTCAGGCCGTCGTTCTTCAGGTCCATCTGAATGGCGGTGATGCCCTTCTTGGTACCGGCCACCTTGAAGTCCATCTCGCCGTGGAAGTCCTCCACGCCCTGGATGTCGATGAAGGTGGTGAAGGAGCCGTCGTCGTCCTGGATCAGGCCGCAGGAGATACCGGCCACCGGGGCGGAAATGGGCACACCGGCGTCCATCAGGGCCAGGGTGCTGCCGCAGATGGAGCCCTGGGAGGTGGAGCCGTTGGAGGACACCACCTCAGACACCACGCGGATGGCATAGGGGAACTCCTCCACCGGGGGGATCACCGGCAGCAGGGCCCGCTCGGCCAGAGCGCCGTGGCCGATCTCCCGGCGGCCGGGGGAACGGGCGGGCTTGGCCTCACCCACGGAGTAGCCGGGGAAGTTATAGTGGTGCATATACCGCTTTTCGGTCTCCTCCCAGATGGTGTCCAGCTTCTGGTTGGCGGACAGGGTATCCAGGGTGGCGACGGACAGCACCTGGGTCTGGCCGCGGGTAAACAGGCCGGAGCCGTGGACCCGGGGCAGCACGCCCACCTCGGCGGAAAGGGGCCGGATCTCGTTCTTCTGGCGGCCGTCCACCCGGTGGCCCTCCAGCAGCCAGGCCTTGACGATCTTCTTCTGGAACTTATAGGTGATCTCGTCCAGATACTTGTCCATCTCGGGATAGTCCTCCAGGAACAGCTCGTGCCATTTTTCGATGAGCTGGTTCCAGCGGGCCTCGCGAACGTTCTTGTCGTCGGTGTCCATGGCGGCCTTGGCCTGGTCCATGGTGGCATCCACGATCTTCTGGAACAGCTCCTCGTCGAAGTCCGCGTGGGGATAGTCGAACTTGGGCTTGCCGATCTCGGCCACCATCTGGCCGATCAGGGTGATCTGCTTCTGGTTCTCCTCATGGGCCATGCGGATGGCCTCGAACATCACGTCGTTGGGCACCTGGTTGGCGCCGGCCTCGATCATGACCACCTTCTTGCCGGTGGACACCACCGTCACGTCCAGATCGCTGACCTTGCGCTGCTCGCTGGTGGGATTGAACACCAGCTTGCCGTCCACCAGACCCACCTTCAGGGCGCCCACGGGGCCGTTCCAGGGAATGTCGGAAATGGCCAGGGCGGCGGAGGTGCCGATGAGGCCGCAGATCTCCGGGGAGCAGTCGTGGTCCACGCTCATAACGGTGCACATCACGGACACGTCGTTGCGGAAGTCGTGAGGGAACAGGGGGCGGATGGGGCGATCGATGACGCGGGAGGTCAGAACGCCCTTCTCGCCGGGGCGGCCCTCCCGGCGGTTGAAGCTGCCGGGGATGCGGCCCACAGCATACAGCTTCTCCTCAAAGTCCACGCTCAGGGGGAAGAAGTCGATGCCGTCCCGGGGACGGGGCGCGGCAGTGACGCAGCACAGCACGCTGGTCTCGCCATAGGTGACCATAACGGCGGCGTTGGCAAGCTCCGCCAGCTTGCCCACCTCCAGGGTCAGGGGGCGGCCCGCCAGGTCCATGGTATACTTGTGGTAATGGGGGAACTGCCGGTGGGTGATGATGGTAGACATGGTTTGGCTCCTTTTCATTTGGATTTTTCCGCATGGGAGCCGGGGCCGTTTAGCACTTGAAAAAGTGCCGGAAAATCCGGAAATTCCGGCGTTTTTTCAACTGCTAAAGGCTTTGATCGGCTCCGCACACGGGCAGGGATGGTGTGAAAGAAGGGTGGTGCGCACGGGGCACACCACCCTGTTTTCAGCTTACTTACGCAGACCCAGCTTGGCGATCAGGGCACGATAACGCTCGATGTCCTTCTTGGCCAGATAGTCCAGCAGACGACGGCGCTTACCGATCATCATCTGCATGCCGCGGCGGCTGTGGAAGTCATGGGGATGAACCTTCAGGTGCGCGGTGAGCTGGTTGATGCGCTCGGTGAGGATAGCGACCTGGACCTCGGGGGAACCGGTGTCGGTCTCGTGGGTGCGGTTGGCCTCGATGATGGAGGTCTTCTGATCTTTCAGCATCATAGTTGTGTTTCCACCTTTCTTTTATTGCGCCCGCATCCTGAGTGCCGGGACAGGCAGAGCATCCACGGGACTAAGGCAAGGGGCATGGCACGCACACAGCGTACTTTGATACGATAGCACAAAATGCGCCGGTTGTAAAGAATAAATTTTGGATTTCCGCCGCATTTGGCCAAAATTGTCCCGGTTTCCGGCGGGACATCCCGCAAAAGCCGGGTTTTGTCCCGATTTTTCCCCGGGACAGGCCGGGACGCGGACCCCCGTCCCGGCGCTTTTTCCCTGGGATGCCGATTTTTAACAAAACGTTCACGTCCCCGGCATTGCAAACCACGGCCTTTTACGCTATCATGTAAAATAGTAAATCAGGCCCAGCCGGGCCAACAAAGGAGAAAACAATATGAAGGGTAAGAGCGGCTACCTGAAATGGGGTCTGACGATCTTTCTCACCGTCTGCGCCATTCTGGTGTTTTACGACACGTTCTATATGAGCGGCGCACTGCAGCGGCTGCTGTCCAAGCTGGCGTCCATTCTGTCGCCGGTGCTGGTGGGCCTGGTGATGGCCTATCTGCTGGCCCCCATCGTCAACTGGTTTGAAAAGCTCATTCTTTCGGGCCTGCACCGGATCAAGGGGCTGGAAGGGAAGACCATCCCCCACGCCGCCGGGTGGCTGCGGGCCGTCAGCATTCTGCTGACCTGGGCCATTGTGCTGCTGCTGCTGTATCTGATGTTCAGCGTGGTGATCCCCCAGCTCATCGACAGCGTGGTGATGCTCATCAACAACGCCGAAACGTATTACAACAAGATTTACGGCTGGATCACGAACCTGCTGGATAAGAACCCCAAGGTGGAGGACTGGGTCAACGAGAATCTGGAGACCTATTACCAGAATCTGCTGGACCTGCTGACCAACAAGGTGCTGCCCGGCGCCCAACAGATGCTCACCACCATCACCGGCGGCGTGATCTCCGGCATCTGGGGGCTGGTGAGCTTCGCCATGGACTTCCTGGTGGGCATCATCGTGTCGGTGTATATGCTGGCCATGAAGGAGCAGAGCCTGGCCCGCTGCTGCAAGCTGCTGTACGGCGTGTGCAAGGAGGCCCACGCCCGCTGGATCGCCCGGGCCGTTCGCCGGGCCGACGGCATCTTCAGCGGCTTCGTCCGCGGAAAGCTGCTGGACTCTCTCATCATCGGCATTCTGTGCCTCATCGGCTGCACCATTCTGGGTATGCCCTATGCCCCGCTGGTGAGCCTGATCGTGGGCGTTACCAACGTGATTCCTTTCTTCGGCCCCTTCATGGGCGCGGTGCCCAGCGCCTTCCTGATTCTGCTGGTCAGCCCCAAGAAGTGCCTGATCTTCGTGATCTTCGTCATCGTTTTGCAGCAGTTCGACGGCAACATCCTGGGCCCCAAGATCCTGGGCGATGCCACGGGCATCTCCAGCTTCTGGGTGGTGGTGGCCATTCTGGTGGGCGGCGGCTTCGGCGGCGTGCTGGGTATGTTCCTGAGCGTGCCGGTGTTTGCCTGTTTGCAGGTGCTGGTAAAGTATCTGGTGGACCGGCGTCTGCGCCGCCGGAATATGCCCACCGAGGCATATTGCTATGTGAACCGGGACCGGGAGTCCCAGCCGCCGGAGCAGCAGTCATAAACGCATCAAAACCTCCGGCTTAGCCGGAGGTTCTGATGCAGCTTGTCAAAAAAGTCATTTTGACAAGCTGAGTGCGGTTTTTCAGAACTAAAAAGTTCTGAAAAACCTGTGA
>ERZ894217.468-NODE-468-length-22799-cov-31.963815_pt1 | contig 22799 bp, 27 predicted proteins | sample MGYA00380291_ERZ894217 | MGnify/ENA primary metagenome ERZ894217 (study PRJEB32331, sample SAMN06328480) | human gut metagenome | biome: human gut microbiome; feature: stool | host: Homo sapiens | collected 2013-07-05 ...
ACCGCCCTTCGTTATTCTGTATCAATTGGTTACCATTCTGTTGGTTCTTCTGCTTGGGTTTCTTCGTCTGGTTTGCTTTCCTCGCCCAGTTCGTTTTCTTCTTCTGGTTCAGTTTCTTCTTCCGGTTCGCATTCTTCTTCCGGTTGGTTTCCTTCGCCCGGCTCGCTCTCTTCTTCCAAGTCATTTTCCTCTTCCGGTTGAGTCTCTTCTATTTCAGATTCTCCGGTTGCAGGTTCCGTCTCTTCCATGCTGTCTTTGTTCTGCCATTCGCCTTCTGCCTTTTCCAGTGCCTCTTCGATGATCTGAATTAAGAAGTCTTTCTGTTTCATGCCTTTTTTTGCGATGACTGTTTTTAATCTCTGGAATAATTCCTCTGATACCTGTACTGCGATTGTTCTTGCTGTTCCCATGCTCATTTCTCCTTTTCCTGCAAGTCTTTCAAAATGTTCTTCGATGACCTGCTGTATAAATTTCTGTGTGCTGCTTTCTGTCAGTTCAATCTCTTCTCTTACTTTTTCGTGTAAGTCCTTCGGGATCTTTCCGCATATGTTCTTCATCTCTGTCATAGCGTTTCTCCTTTCCGTTTCGCTACACACAACATACTCCAAAGATGCATGGAAAGCTATTCACAATACCTACCAAAGATATCGATGCTGTTTTGCTCCTGCCCCTAGCAGATCCAACAATGTATGTATCGCACAATCATAGGCCTCACCCCCTTTACATATTTTCCATCTGAGATAGGAAATCCATCATCTGATCCGGGATATCCTCAGCCAGTGGATTTGTTCCACTTTGTTCCGCACTGCCACAAATGTTTAATTCCCGAACACTTTCTTTGATCGTCTTTTGGATGACCTCTTCCATCCACTTCCGGTCCTCTTTTTCCAGAATCGCCTGAACAAGGTACTGGTTTTTCTGTCCTTCCAGAACACTCTGGAATTTCTCCCATGCTTTCTTATGTTCCGGATTTTTCAGGTTTGGACGGAACGAATATACCGGACGTGTCATTTCGCCCACATCTGCTCTACAATCCGTTCATACCCGGCAGCGTTCGCATGGACGTCCTCGATAAAAACAGGGCGGCAAATCGCGTCCTGTGCGGTCACGTGGCGTTTTAAAATCGCAGAACCTCCACCCATAAATACGCTCGGCACCGCCCTGAGATCAAACCCGGATTCCGTGACCGCAGACAGGATTCTTTCGATGTATTTCCGTCCGTTTTCCTGTATGACAACTCTTGCATCTTCTGCCATGCTGCAGGTTTCCCCACGAAGCACACGTTCGATCTGTGTTTCCGTTACAGACAGTCCGGTATTTCTCCGCACCTGTTCTGCCGTCTCATCAATACACCGGATCACACCCAGCTCCAGACTCCTACAGGTTGCCGCATTCGGAACACTATTATCCAGTCTCATCAGATCAACCGTCCAGCCACCAACATCCACCAGAAGAACAGATGGTTCATTCTTCAGGTACTCTGGATGCAGAGCCAGGGCAGAGTACCCCTGTGGGAACAGTTTCACATCTTTGATCTGTATCTCATACCATTCACTTTCATATAAAAAGCGCACTGGCTGTTCTTTCCGCAACAGATACTCCCGAAATCCCTGTTTCTCTCTTCCAAAACTTGAAAGCGGAAGTCCGACAGCCAGAATTACCTCTGTCTTTCGTTCCTCTTTCCGATGCTTGATTTCTTCTGCAATGGCTGCCAACGTCAGCAGATAATAATTATCATTGGACGTTTTATTTTTTACCAGTGTCTGTCTCCCTGTACCACAGACATAATACTTTCCCTGATACTGCAGAACATTCTGCATGGTATACGGCTCGTAATCATACCTAATAATTCCACTTGGGAAAGACACTTGTCTTGTTTTTATTGCATAATAGCCATGATCAATTCCTACTATCATCACACTCACACCCTTCTTTCATTTTTTCGTCTGGCATAAAGCCAAGAACCCTTTTTCTGCTGCAACGGATCGTTGCAAAAGTGCCTGTTTTGAACACTTTTCTAAGTTTCCACACCCCAAAACCTGCGGAAACTCTGGAGTTCTCATACCGCTGCTGCTTGAGGAACACTCCCTGTTCTTTCCCAGCCGGTTAAAAAATATCCCTCTTCCGGCGGCTGTCCAGCCTGTCCGGGAGAGGGATATATCGCAATGTTCCTTTTTGAACAATGGCCTGTCTTTTTATTTTTATGAGATGTTCTTCCTGCTTTTGTAGCATGGAGGAATACTCAACTTCCGTCAAAAATTTCCGGATATATGCTCCTTTTTTCCCCAGCGTGTTATCTGTTTTTAACATCTCTATTTCTACCATGTAATGGGTATCCGGATGATATCTGGTTTCACATAAAATGCTTTCGCCTTTGATATAATCTGATTTCACCGCCTCCCTTGCTGCCGCTAAAAGTTCATGGATACTTACCTCCACCTGCATCACCTCCTTCAAAAATAGCGAAAGAAAAGCAGACCCCTTAATCGAAGTCTGCCTCTGTTGGATATGGTAATCCTCTCTTCTTATATTTTAAATCAATCATTTTTCGGAGCTTCTCTCTTTTCTCTTTCGTTGGCGCATGCTTTTGAAATTCAACCAGCCATCTTTCTAATCTTCCATCATCATCGATCCACGTATCGTTTTCGTATTCCCATTCATCTAATAACTTGATCAGTGCATCCAATGGTTCTTCCACATCATCGCCAAACTCTTTCCATAAATTTAATCCATAACTTTCCAAGCCAAAGAATTCTGTTAGAAATGAAAACCTCTCCATATCCCCTAATGTCATCTTTTTTCTGCCCGTCAATAATTCCTGATCCCTGCTGCCACAGTAACTCAAGAAAATCTTTTTTTCTTTCTCACTTTCGCTCATAGATTGTCCCCTTTCAGAAATAATTCTTTATTACGAAACATTATAAAATTTTAACTCATTAGAATCAATATATATGTTTCCAAATAACGAAACTTTCATTTTTTAAGGAGAACGTATTATGCAGAAAATCAGACCAGATATGGATATCGGTAAAAATATTCAATCTCTCAGATACAAAAATAATCTAACGCAAGACCAGGTCATTGCAAAATTGAATCTCATGGGTATTGTCATATCTAAAAGCACTTATGCCAAACTGGAAACAAACCGCATGAACATCAAAGTGTCTGAGTTAGTCGCTCTGGCAAAGATCTTTCATACAGATATCAATGCATTCTTTGACGGGCTGCTGTAATTCGACATTCACCTACTCCCTGTGTGTATATAATAATCTCTAAAAAAAGAACTAGTCTATATTCTTATCGGATATAAACCAGTTCTTTTTCTTTCCATCTATATTATTTTTACTATCTATATTAACCATTCAATATTCCCCTACTACATACACATATTTTTTCATTATCTGTGCATACAGTACCTATATTCTATTCCACATCAACTGTATACACTCTATATACAGGCTATCTTGTTACACCAGTTTACGTCCAGTATCAGCAGTTTTGCATTGTGTGAAATTGCAACCAGCACTTTTAATTTTGCTTTCATTCCTGTTGAAAATTCTTTTATCTGTTTATTCATAGGTAGTTGAAATTTCTGTACCTGTTCTATAAATAATGATTTGTCGAATTTTGAGTACATATTCTGCAATATAGGGATAATATCTTTTATCTTCAGATACCCACTAAAACCAGAATCCGACAATACTACACCCAATTCCTCTTTATCTTTTGCTGTGAAGTCTTTTCTGTCCTTTCCAAGTATGGTAATATTTCCGCCGTCAGTTGAAATCAAACCTAATATCGCCTTAAATGTTGTGCTTTTTCCAGCACCATTTTGTCCAATCAAGCCTGTTACACATCCAGACATAAGCTCTAATGAACAATCAAGAGAAAAATTATCATAATACTTTTTCAAGTGTTCAATTTTTAACATACATCAACCCTCCAATATCAACTCAAATAAACTTTTTATATCTTCATCACTAATACCACATCGTCTGCCTTTTTGGATAGCCTGCTCCAAATCCGCTTCCAATTCTTTTTTCTGTTCTTCCAAAAGCAGTTCTGTATTTGTAGCCGCTACATAAGTGCCTTTTCCATGTACTGTAACCGTAAAGCCCTCACTTTCCAAATTGTCGTAAGCTTTTTTTACAGTTAAAGCACTTATTTTTAGTTCCTTAGAAAGTGTACGGACAGATGGAAGATTGTCGTTTTCCTTTAGTTCCCCGTTGCGTATGAGCATTTTAATCTGGTCAACAATCTGTTCATATATGGGAACCATTAGGGAAGTATTGATTATAATTTTCATTCTTTATATCCTTCCTTCTTTTCTTGATAACAGTATATAACAGTCGCAAACTGTTGTCAAGTGTTATATAGTGTTTGTTTTAATTTTTTTTTGAAATTAAAAACATGCAAATCAATATAGAAATGCATGTTAAAAAATATAGTATTCTATTGTAATTCCTTTAACGCAAGCAGGTGTTTCATGGATTGTTTCTAATATCCTTTTGTTGGGGAAACTCCACACTCCCATTTCGATATTGTTTTATCACTGATTCCCAACAATTCAGATAATTGTTTCTGTGTATACCCTTTTGCCTTTCTTTCATCAGAAATAAACTTTCCAATTTTTACCTGATCCATTGTTTTTCTCCTTTCTGACCACAGAATAGTATATAAAATAGATGTTTTACACCCACGGAACGTAGAGAATGGTGAATATATGCGGATTCTACGCTTCGTAGATTATAAAATATCTACTGATTTCCTGTTTAATCTATATCATAATATTACCATAAATCATATTGTTTCATAGTTTCTACATTTCGATATTCATGCTTCTCATAATATCCTATCAGCTTACCTTCATCTCTGAGTGCCACCATGTAAACATCTTTATTCAGTTTCTCATTGTGAAAAGTATAGACGAAATTATGGCTTTTATCTGCTGCAAACCAGTCCACAACTCGCTGTATTTTATCCCTGGATTCCGGATTATGACAATCTAACAGACTTCTTCCAATAAGTTTATCGCCACCTCGCTTTGCATAGCTGATAACAGCTGCCGGATTCATGTAGATAATCTCATGCTTGAGATTGCATATAACAACGGATGCCCTGTCCTGATCAACAATGCTCTTATAAAAACTGACATAGGATTTAAACTTAATCACCTTTTCATTATCTAGCCTCTTTTGAAGTTGTGGTTTCTTTCTTCGATAATAATCGTATATCTCTCCATCTTCATTTTTCAAAAGCGCATGATAGGCACATATTAACACGCGCGATTAGGTGGTAGTAACTTGCTTTTACGCGCGATAGAACGTAGTTGAGGTGAGCAATCATGCCGGAGGATATATTTTTACATCTGGGACAGCGAATTAAAGAAGCGAGAGAAGAATGTGGGCTGACCCAACAAGAGCTTGCGGATCAGACCGGCAGAGGGCTTCGCCATCTCCAGGATATTGAAAAGGGCCGGAAAAATCCGTCTTTCGATGTATTGGCATCCTTTATCAAGCGATTAGGTATTTCCGCTGATGAGTTGTTTTATCCTGACGCTTCAGAACAGGAAAAACAGGTACAGCATTTTATGGGCAAATTCCTGGCCTGTACCGAGGAGGAACGACAAATCATCTTAAAAACGCTGGATTGTATGGCAGAGCAGTTTATCAGCCGACACTACAAAGCCTCTGATCCGCAAGATTATGAATAAACCAGCAGGACAAGAAGGAACTTGTTTCTGCTGGTTTTATTTTAACCTATGGCAATAGGTATAAGCATTTCTTCTTGGGCAATCAGTCGCCGCTATTCTGTTTCCGGTACTCAGCTGGTGCAATCTTAAAGACATCCCGAAAAGCCGTTGCAAACTTACTCTGATTTTCGTATCCGACCTGATTGGCAATCTCTGCGATGGTTGCCTGTGTCTGGCGAAGCATCGCAGCGGCCTGTTTCATGCGGTATACTTTCATATAGGTTCCAATGGGCTGACCATAGACACCCTTGAACGTATCCTTTAACGTGGCCGTATTGATAAGATACTCTTTGGAAAGTTCCTCAATCGTCGGACGCTCCTGCAAGTTGGAGATCAGCCGCTTATGAATCTGGCGAACAACCTCCACTTGAGGAGAAGTATATAACTCCCGCTGCTTTTCCTGCTTTACATCCACCATGCACAAAAATAAGAGTAGCTCCTGCACCTTCAGCATGAAGTATGGCTTTTGAAAGCGATCTGGTACGGAATAAAGTTCAGAAAAGATATGTTCAATATCGTCCTTTGCCCGCATGACAAAGCATGAGCCATCGGCACAGAATTTGTTTTTGAAATCGGTAATATCAATACCGCTTTCCGCGAGGATTCCAGGTGGATTTTCAGAAACCAACTCCAAGTCAAGCACTACCGAGATCCCACGGTAATGTTTCAACGGGAAGGACATTTCAGACGCACAGTTATCCATTGTGTGAATGGAGAGATCACCTTCTCCAAGATACAGGCAGGAGCCGCTTTGCAATACGCTCCCTTCCCGTCCTTCCCGGCAATGATTGATTTCCAGCACGTTTTTACCAATGTTTCCATCCCAATAGCAGCTCGTTGCCTCGAAATCATTGTAAATAAGCTGAATCCCCGGATAGACCTGATAGACTGTCATAAGGCCCAGGCCATCCGCACAGTCCAATTTATAGACGGTGCAATATCCGTCATTATCTTTTGGAATAACCGCAGACAACCCCGTAGCGTTGGTAATAGGGTTTTCGTTCATAGTATTCCTTCCGTTATCTCGTATTTGTTCTTCCAGGATTCTCCTGGCATCTTTTATTATATAGTTTTTTCTCATTTTATGTCGCTCCAATCGGCAGGATTTGCAATCCAATCAGAAGTCAAATTAGATTATATTACATCCCTGACAACTGTGCAAACAGAGAAAAAAGAGCCGATGCCTTCCAAGCTGGAAAGCATCGGCTTTATGTAGATTTTATTTGCTACAATACTCTTTTCCAACACAACCGGAGCAGCTACCACCGCAACAGGAGCCGTTTTTACGATCCCGATGGATTTTCCGAACAGCCCATATTGCGTAAATAGCAACCGCAACGATGATTATACCTGTAACAATCATCTTAAACTCCTTTCTACCGGAATCCCTTTGCCCGCTGCTGACAGGCATTACGCCTGCCAGCTTGCTCCTATATTTTATGTCTAATCCTCGCAAAGAAGATTCTTCAAACTCCAAAGTCCAACGCCAACCAGTAATAAAATGGCCGCTGAACGAAGCACTTTTCCAAACGTCATATTCATACCTCACAGCAAAAGTCCAACACGATAAACCACAAAAGTAACAGCCCAGGCCACAACCAACTGGAACAGGGCCGAGAACAGCATCCACCTTGTACTGCCGGATTCCTTGCGAATTGTAGCCAGGGCCGCTGCACAGGGAACGTAAAGCAGGCAGAAAATCATCAGGCAAAACGCATTGAGCTGTCCAAAACCGGCTGCACCCAGGATGCCGACCAATGTATCCATTCCCGCGCCGGAGTTGATATTGGGAATCCCAAACAGAACGGCACAACTGGACACCACAACCTCTTTTGCAGAGATGCCAGCTATCAGAGCAACCGCTATCTGCCAGAATCCCAGTCCAATCGGTGCAAAGATCGGTACAAGCCAATGGCCCAGGATAGCCCCGAAGCTGTCTGCCATTTCCGTAGTATAGCCATGCGGCCCAAAGTTCAGGATCACCCACATGAGGATAGATGCTACAAAGATAGTAGTACCTGCTTTGGTAAGGTAGTCCTTTACCTTTTCCCATACATAGATTGCCACAGTTCTGGCGCTGGGGGCCTTATATTCCGGCAGCTCAATCAGCAGATAATTTTCCGATTTTCTCCGGTCAATCAAATGGATGATCGCCGCTACCAGGATAGCGACCACCAGGCCGATCAGGTACATGGAATAGGCCACGAGCATGGCGCGTTCCTGAAAGAACATCTCGGCAAACAAGATGTAGATTGGTAGACGGGCGCTGCAACTCATAAAGGGCGTAATCAACATGACCTTAAAACGGTCACGCCGGTTTTCCAAAGACCGTGAAGCCATGATTGCCGGAACAGTGCAGCCAAATCCCAAAATCATGGGGATAAATGCCCGTCCGGAAAGTCCCAGCTTGCTCATAATCCCTTCCATGACATACGCAACACGGGCCATGTATCCGCTGTCCTCCAGAAAAGCCAATGCCAGAAACAGAATGAAAATGTTCGGCAGGAAAGTCAGGATACCGCCCACACCGGCGATGATGCCGTCTACCAGCAGGGAGCGCAGCACTTCATTGACCCCGACAGCAATCAGTCCATCGCTTATCAATGCCGACAGGCTCTCAATTCCTAATTCCAGGAATCCTTTCAGCCAATCGCCAATGGTAAAGGTCAGGAAGAACACCGCCGCCATGACAACGAGGAAAATCGGGATGCTCCAAAACTTATGCGTCAATACACGGTCTACCTTTTCCGTCAAAGCATCTTGACGGTCCTTATTGACCAGAACCTCCCTGATGATTTCCTCGATAAAATCATACTTCTCATTGATAATGTCGGATTCATAGTTCCGGTCGATCACATCCGGCATATTGACCGGATAACGTGCAGAGATTTCCTTATCCTGCTCCAGCAGCTTAATGGCGTGCCAGCGGTAATTGGACAGGTTCGGATATTTCCGCTTCAGCTCTGCCATGATAAGATCAATCTTGTCCTCAATAGCATCACTGTAAACCATTGCGTATTCTGAATGGTGGTCGTGCCGGTGTTTTGGAGTATATTTATGATGATGAATCAGACACTCCGGATCTTTACAGTCTTTATGGTGCGCGGCTGCATGAAGTAGCACATCCAGTCCTGTCCGTTTTCTGGCTGAAACTGGAATGACCGGGATGCCCAGCATTTCCGGCAGTCTGTGTGTGTCAATCTCCATGCCGCGCTTTTCCACAATGTCCATCATGTTCAGCGCCAGCACAACCGGCTTGCCCAGCTCCAAAAGCTGCAAAGTTAAGTATAGGTTTCGCTCCAGAGCGGAAGCGTCCGCAACATCAATAATCACATCGACTTCATCGCTTAGTATAAACTGTCTGGATACCTGTTCTTCCATTGTGTAGGAGGTCAGGCTGTAAGTGCCAGGAAGATCGACCAGTCGAATATTCAGATCATGGTCTTTAATGGCACCCTCTACTTTCTCAACGGTTACACCTGGCCAGTTTGCCACTTTCAGATTTGCACCGGTGTAAGCATTGAAAAGTGTTGTCTTTCCGCAGTTCGGATTTCCGATGAAGCCGATAGTCAAATTTTCTCTCATCGGAATTTACCCCACTAAAATATTCTTTGTGATATTGCGCCCAAGTGCAAAGCGTGTTCCCCTGACTTTCACAATCAGGACACCCCGACTTTTGCTGTTCAGAACAGCGATAGAGGTTCCACGGGTCATCCCAAGGGCCTCCAAACGCTTTTCTATATTGACAGGCAGATCAATATCCTCAACTTTATATTCATTTCCTATTTTTCCATCGCAAAGATACATGAACGCTCCCTCCTCACCGATTTACGGAAGAAGTCGCAGGCAGTTTGCGGAACTCATAAGCCACCATGAACGCGATAATAGCCACCAGAATCGCATCGGTCAGCGCAATCGCCAGCCACACGCCGCGAATACCCATGCCGCCGATCATTGGCAGAACCACACAAAGCGGGATAAAGAGAATAATCTGACGGAACAGCACAAGCCAGGTGGCCTTTTTCGCTTTACCCAAAGACTGAAACAGGGTCACGGCGATCATAAAGCTGCCTTGCAGGATATAGGTGCTGAACATGATACGGAAGTTTGTCGAACCTGATGCGGCGATACCCGGCGTTGTCAGGAACATGGACAAAATCTTTTCTGGGAACAGCTCGGCGGGGATATAGAACACCAGCGACAGCAGCGTTGCGGCGATAATGAAAACTCTGGTCAGCGTCTTTACCCGGTCATAGTCTTTCGCACCGTAGTTTGTACCGGCGGCAGGCTGGAATCCCTGGCTGATACCCCATAGAGGTACAAAAGAGAAATTCCAGAACCGGAGCGCCGCCGCTAAAAGGAGCTGGGAGGTTTCACCGCCATAGTTCGATGCCACACGATAAATCACTGTCTGCTGCACCAGGGTCAGAATCTGCATTAACAGAGCAGAGATGCCGACAGAAAGAACCTGGGGAAGCAGCTCACCATCAATGCGGATACGCCCGATCTTCACATGGGGGCTTTTCTTCTTGAAATACCACAGGGTAATCGCAGCCTGGACAAACTGGGAAAAAATCGTTGCATAAGCAGCCGCTTCAATGCCCATGCCGTAGGGGTTGAGGATGCTGATAAAAATGGGGTCAAGGATAATGTTCAAAATAGCGCCACTGGCAATAATGGTCATTGCCCTTTTGAGCTGGCCTTCTCCACGGATGACCATGTTGGCGCTCTGGAAGAAGTTTACGAACAGAGAACCGGCGAATACGATCCGCAGATATTTCTCAGCGTAATTCAGAATGTTATCGCTGGCTCCGGTCAGGGACAGAAGCTGGCGGGTGAAAACCATACCCACAACAGTGTAGATGACGGACAACAGAAGAACCATCGCAACCAAGTTGCCCATGATCTTCTTAATTGTGTTCTCGTCCTTCTTACCGATAGCGCGGGACAGTACCGATGCAGAACCCACGCCCAGCATTGCCGCTGAACCGGCATTGATAAGGGTTAAAGGATAGGATACCGATATGGCTCCCATCTGCACGTCACCAACCATCTGGCCGACAAAGATGGAATCCATCATGTTATAAAGCCCAACGACCACCATGCCAAGAACCGCAGGGATGCTAAGTTCAATCATCAGCGGCCAGGGATTTTTTGTTAAGAGCTTTGTTCTTGTGTCAAGTGCCTGTTTCATCACTCTATTCCTCCTGGTCTATTTTAATTACAAGGTATCCAGTAAAACGCGCCAGTGACGCGCCTCACTGGATTAACCATATCTAACTAACCACTTAAAGTATATAAAAACCGGGCTTCTTTGTACGCTCCCAACCGCAGGATTTACAATCCAATCTGAAACGAATTTAGGAGCGGAAAGGACATAAGGCCCTTCCCGCTCCCGTTGTTACTGTATCATTTTTTCCAGTAATTTCAGGGCTTCTTCCAGTTTTGGATTTACAGCGTCCGTTTGCAGGGCATCCCGGACGCAGCTTCGTATATGGGCTTGCAAAATCTGCTGATTGGCGCTTTTTAATAACGCCTGCGTAGCAAGAAGCTGATTGGAAATATCCACGCAATAGCGATTTTCCTCAACCATTTGCAGGATACCGTCTAACTGTCCTCTGGCGATTTTTAGCTTGTGAACAATATCGCCTTTCTTGGCCTTCATAAACGGCCCGTTACTGGATACTGACGAGCTGATAGCCAGCGTCCTCGATAGCAGCTTTCAGCACAGCATCCGGCACATCCTGGTCAAGCTGCACCTGGGCCGACTTACTCTCCAGGGAAACATCCACATCCTTGATGCCCTGGATGTCCCGCAGCGCCTTATCAACGTGTTTTACACACATTCCGCAAACCATTCCTTCGATGTTCAATACTTTTTCCATGTGAATTGCTCCTTTTCGTTCTTGTTTAATCGTTGTTTGTTCATGCATAGGGACTGAATCCCGTTCTGTATTGGCCTGATGCTTCGCCTTGAACCACCGCAGACGCAGGGCATTGGACACCACGAATACCGAACTGAAACTCATAGCAAAAGCGCCGATCATGGGGTTCAGCTTCCATGCAAAGGGAAGATAGAATACGCCTGCCGCCACCGGAATACCGATGATGTTGTAGATAAACGCCCAGAACAGATTTTGCTTGATGTTGCGGATAACCGCCTTACTAAGCTGGATTGCCGTGGACACATCCAGCAGATCGCTTTTCATCAAAACAATGTCCGCTGACTCAATCGCCACATCCGTTCCGGCCCCGATAGCGATACCAACATCCGCTCTGGCAAGGGCCGGAGCATCGTTGATACCGTCACCGACCATCGCCACCTTCTTACCGACGCTCTGCAAACGGCGGATTTCCTTCTCCTTATCCTGGGGGAATACCTCTGCCACGACACGATCCACGCCGACCTGACGCCGAATCGCTTCTGCGGTCTTTGCATTGTCGCCGGTCAGCATGACCACCTCAATGCCCATGCCGGTCAATTCCGCTATGGCCTGCTTGCTGGTGGGCTTAACTACATCCGCCACGGCAATGACACCAATAAGCTGACCGCCACGGGCAAAGAACAGAGGTGTTTTCCCGTCAACGGCCATTTCCTCGCCCAACTGAAGGAGTGCGCCGCCATTGATGCCATTTGCCGCCATCAGTCGGCGGTTTCCGGCAAGGCACGTTTCGTTTCCGATCTGACCCACAAGGCCCTGACCGGGAATCTGCTTGAAATCATCCACCGGGAGGAAGGAAAGTTGTGCTTTTTCGGCCTCTGCCACAATCGCGTCCGCCAGCGGATGCTCGGACAGCTTTTCCAGCGAAGCAGCGATTTGCAGCATCTCCTTTTGTGGAACACCCTCTTTGCAGAGCATATTTGTCACCACGAGCGTACCCTGGGTAATCGTGCCGGTCTTATCCAGCACAACCGTATCAATGTTATGGGCCGTTTCCAGGGCCTCCGCCGATTTAATCAGGATACCGTTGCTTGCGCCCTTGCCGGTTCCGACCATAATGGCCGTAGGCGTTGCAAGGCCCAGCGCACAGGGACAGGAAATGACCAGGACAGAAATGCCGATAGATAGGGCAAATTCAAAGCCATATCCCAACAGCAGCCAGACAATGACTGCAATCAGTGCGATGCTGATAACCACCGGAACAAACACGCCGCTGACCTTATCAGCCAGTTTCGCAATAGGGGCCTTGGAGCTGGTCGCTTCATCCACCAGCCGGACGATCTGTGCCAGCGTGGTATCATCGCCCACCTTGGTGGCCTGCATCTTGAAATAGCCGGACTTACTTGTGGTCGCGCCGATCACTTTGTCCCCGATATGCTTCTCCACGGGGATGCTCTCGCCGGTCAGGGCAGATTCATCAACGGAGGAAAAGCCCTCGATGACAATACCATCCACCGGCACAGACTCACCGGCCTTGACAATCAGGGTTTCGCCCAACTGCACTTCTTCCACAGACACCTGAAGCTCTTTTCCATCCCGCTCCACAGTAGCTGTTTTGGGAGCCAGATTCATCAGCTTTGTAATTGCATCCGAAGTCTTACCCTTTGCGCGGGCCTCCAGGGTTTTGCCCAAGGTGATAAGGGTCAGAATCATGCCTGCGGATTCAAAATACAAATCCATCATAAAGCTGTGAACCGTAGCCATATCCCCATGACCGAATCCGATGCCGATTTTGTAAATGGCGTAAATGCCATAAACGATTGCGGCGCTGGAGCCTATCGCAATCAGCGAATCCATGTTAGGCGAGCCGTGGAACAGGGTCTTGAAGCCCATCCGGTAATATTTGAAGTTGATGAACACCACCGGGATCAGCAGCAGGAATTGGGTAAATGCAAAGCTGATTGCATTTTCCATCCCCAGCAAGGAGCTGGGAAGCGGCCACCCCATCATGTGACCCATAGAAATATAAAACAGTGGGATCGTAAAAAGTGCAGAAAGCAGCAGCCGCTGTTTCATCTGCTTGTATTCTACCTGCGCCGTACTGACCTCCGGTTTTGCTGCCGGTGTGGTCGTGCGGCTCTTGTTTTGTGCGGAGGCTTTGGGAATCGCGCCATAACCGGCCTTTTCAACGGCCTGGACGATTCCCGCCGTATCCAAAACGGATTCATCATAAGAAGCAACCATGCTGTTTTTTAACAGGTTGACGGACACTTCTTTGATGCCAGGTAGCTTTGCCACGCTCTTTTCCACTCTGGTAGAGCAGGCCGAGCAAGTCATACCCGTAATGTCAAATTGCTCCTTTTGCAAAATTATCCCTTCTTTCTTATAAAGATTTGTGCGAGTACCCCTCCCCCGTAGGGAACTAAATACCGTTATGAAAAGGGGCGTTTGGCACCTTGGGGGAAAGATGCTAAAGCCCCGAACATAAAGTTTACGCACAAGGTCTTTGACCGTTTTTCATTATACTTATCCTGCTTCTCCTTTGTCCGCTCCAAAGTGGAGCTTTTTTTATCCAAAGAGAAATGAGGTTTTTGCTGGAAATCCAATCAGCATGTTTTCCAATCCAAAGGGCAGAATCGCTCCCAAATCCATTTACTTTGAGGGGCTTCGTGAATATACTGGCAGCATGAACGATTAAACAACCTTTTAATTGTTCATCCATATCAAACCAACCAAATACCAAAATGAAAGGGGGCTTTCTCCATGAAAAAGACCATTAAACTGCTTGACCTGGACTGCGGCCATTGTGCTGACAAAATCCAGAACGCCGTGAAGAAGATCGACGGTGTGACCAGCGTATCCGTCAACTTCCTGGGTCAGAAGATGGTTCTGGAAGCGCCGGACGATCAGTTTGACGCTGTTCTGGCCGAAGCAAAGGCGCTGATTAAGCAGATCGAGCCGGATGTGACTGTTAAGGCGTAATGAAAAGCTGGACACCGGCTGCCACACGGTAGCCGGTGTTTTTTATCAATAGACAGAAAAAGCGTGACACGCTTTATGCTGCAACGAAAGGAGAATACACTATGACACGAAAACAAAGGCACTTGCTCACACGCATTATCGTGGCGGCGGTGCTGTTTCTTGCAGGCAGCTTGCTCCACCTCCCTGAATTGGCGGAGATGGCGGTCTTTCTCGTCTGCTATGTGGTTGTCGGTTGGGATATTGTCTGGAAGGCAATCACGAACATTCTGCATGGACAGGTGTTTGACGAAAATTTCCTGATGACGATTGCCACCATCGGCGCACTCATTTTGGGCGAACATTCCGAGGGCGTTGCCGTTATGCTGTTTTATCAGGTGGGCGAATGGTTCCAGTCCTATGCGGTGTCCAAGTCCAGAAAATCTATCGCAAGCCTGATGGACATTCGCCCGGACTATGCCAACATCGAAAGGGACGGAAAGCTGGTTCAGGTTGACCCGGATGAGGTTCAGATCGGAGAAACCATTGTTGTGAAACCGGGAGAGCGCATCCCGCTGGACGGTACGATTCTCAAAGGCTTTTCCACCTTGGACACTTCAGCCCTGACCGGAGAATCCATGCCCCGCGAGGTGGAGCCGGGAATGGAGGTCATCAGCGGTTGTATCAACCAGACCGGTATCCTGAACATCCAGACCACAAAGGAATTTGGGGAATCCACCGTAGCCAAAATCCTTGACCTTGTAGAAAACGCAAGCGATAAGAAGGGCCGTATTGAGAATTTCATCACGCGCTTTGCCAGGTATTATACCCCGGTAGTGGTATTCGCTGCTCTGGCGCTGGCGATCCTGCCGCCGCTGATTACCCAGCAGCCATTCAGCACTTGGATTTACCGGGCCTTGACCTTCCTGGTGATTTCCTGCCCCTGTGCGCTGGTCATTTCCATTCCGCTTAGTTTCTTCGGAGGCATCGGCGGCGCATCCAAGATCGGTGTTCTGGTAAAGGGCAGCAACTATCTGGAGGCCCTGGCAAATACCGAGGTCGTGGTCTTTGATAAGACCGGCACACTGACAAAAGGCTCCTTTGCGGTCAGCGAGATCCACCCTGTCGGCATGGAGGAAGCGCAGCTTTTGGAGCTGGCCGCATACGCTGAGGACTACTCCAACCACCCGATTTCTCTTTCGATTAAGAACGCCTATGGAGAGAAAATCGACAACAGCCGGGTTTCCGATGTTCAGGAAATTGCCGGTCACGGCGTACAGGCCGTGATTGATGGGAAAACGATTCTGGCAGGAAACACCAAGCTGATGGAGAAGGAGCATATTAAGTACACGCCGTCCTCCGCTGTCGGCACCGTGGTCTATCTGGCCTGTGACGGGAAATACGCTGGATGTATCGTCATTGAGGACGAGATCAAGGCCGATGCTCCAGCCGCAATCAAGCTGCTGAAATCTGCCGGTATCCGCAAAACGGTCATGCTGACCGGCGACGCAGACGCCGTTGGAAAGAAAGTCGCTGGACAGCTTCATCTGGATCAGGTTTATACCGAACTACTTCCGGCTGATAAGGTTGATCGTGTGGAAAGCCTGCTGAAGCAGAAAAGCGAAAAAGGTATGCTGGCCTTTGTTGGGGACGGTATCAATGACGCTCCCGTACTGGCGCGGGCCGATGTCGGTATTGCTATGGGCGGATTGGGTTCCGATGCTGCCATTGAAGCTGCTGACGTTGTTCTTATGACGGATGAACCGTCCAAAATTGCCGCTGTTATGAAGATCGCCCGTAAGACGATTCGCATCGCAAATCAGAACATTGTGTTTGCTCTGGGCGTTAAATTCCTGGTTCTGATTTTAGGTGCGCTGGGCTATGCGAATATGTGGGCGGCGGTGTTCGCGGATGTAGGCGTTTCCATTATTGCGATTCTCAATGCCATCCGCGCCATGCGGGTCAAGCTGCCGGATATGCCTGCGGGCAGCACAAATCAGGGTTAAGCGCAATAGAAATGCGCCGCAACTTTCACACGCTGCGGCGCATTTCCTTATTGTTCAGTCGGGCATGATATTTCAAACAACGCATCTATGGCATGATGCAGGAGCTTTGCCTGCGGCGTGTCCGACAGCGAATAATAAACTTCTTTTCCGTCCCTGCGGCTTGAAATGATTCCGCTCTTTTTTAATATCCGCAGATGATGTGACACAGCAGGGGCGCTCATATCCACAGCCGCCGCGAGATTACATACACATTCTTCACAATGGCACAGCAGCCATAGAATCCGCAGCCGGGTCGGATCGCCAAGCTGCTGAAATAAAAATGATATATCCTTAAACCCTTCCGCAGAGGGCATCTTATTTAAGACTTTTTCAATATTCTGTCCGTGGTTGTGGGGCAGATTGTAATGCGGCATAAAAATCAGCTCCTTCCTGTGACTATGATACTGACATAATTCTTGTCTGTCAAACAGCTTCATTATAGATTGGAGAAAAATACATGAACGAAACAGAGAAAACAACTTTTTCCGTTCCAAGCCCCGGCGAATTGGAACAATTAACCGAGCTTCACAAAGCGATGGGCGATTACACACGGATGCGGATACTTTGGTATCTGATGCAGAAAGATTCCTGCGTCAGCGAACTGGCACAAAAGATGGAGGTCACAGAATCGGCCATATCCCACCAGCTTCGTGCGCTTCGGATTGTCCGGTTAGTGCAATCACGCAAGGCCGGGAAAAACGTGATTTATTCCTTGCAGGACGAACATATCCGGTGGATTCTTGAAGAAACCTACGCTCATATTTCAGAAAGAATCGAGTAGGAGGGAATTTTATTAAATTCCCGTCCTCTCACACCACCGTGCGTACCGTTCGGTACACGGCGGTTCAATCAACTTAACAAGTAACACACCTTTCGGTGTAATAATCTAACATTGAGACTAATCCAAATTGGCTTAGTCTCCTTATGCTTATAGCCTTATGCACCCATCCGTTACGGGCTAATCTGGCATATTTATCTCCGCAGTATGCGATGTTATACGCTGCCCATCTTGGCACATCGAGTTTCATAAGGTTCTTTGCTCTATTCTGTGGAGTTTTCCATTGTTTCCATATGCACATGCGAAGCCTATATCGAATATGTTTATCCAACTCTTTACAAAGTGTTTTCATACTGCCTATCTTGAAGTAATTAATCCACCCTCTGATGAGTTGATTAAGTTTTTCCACCTTATAGCTGTTGCTAACGCCCCAGCTACGACTGGTAAATTCTTTCATTCTCTTCTTAAACTTCGCCACTGATTTAGCATGTGGTTTTGCCTTGAACTGGTGGGCTCTTGCATCAAAGTAAAACCCAAATCCAAGGTATTTTAATCCGCTTGGTCTATCAACTTTGCTCTTGGTCATGTTGACCTTAAGTCCCAGTTTTTCTTCAATGAATCTTGAGATATTTCTCATAACTCTGTTAGCAGACATTTCACTTCTGACCATTATAATACAGTCATCCGCATATCGTACAAAGTTAAGCCCTCGCTTTTCCATTTCCTTATCAAGTTCATTCAGCATGATGTTTGCCAATAGTGGTGAGAGATTCCCCCCTTGCGGTGTTCCCACAATAGAATCCTCATATTCATCATCAATCATGATTCCGCTAACAAGGTATTTTCTAACGATAGAGATGACATCTCCATCTTTAATAGTTCTGCCTATTATAGTCATAAGCTTATCATGATTTACTGTGTCAAAGAACTTTTCCAAGTCGATGTCTACAATCCAGTCATTACCGTCATTCATCATTTCAAGTGCTGTTAGGATTGCTTGTTGTGCACATCTATTCGGTCTGAATCCATAACTGTGGTCATGGAACTGTTCCTCATAGATTGGTGTTAAAACCTGCGCAATGGCTTGTTGTATAAATCTGTCTGTTACTGTTGGTACTCCTAGGTTTCTGACACCACCATCAGGCTTTGGTATCTCCACTCTTCGTACTGGCTGAGGTTTATATTTTCTTGTTCTCAACTGTTCCTTAATGATTTCGCCGTTCTTTGCAAGGTATTCTTTGAGTTCTGTGTACTTCATTCCGTCCACTCCCTCTGCACCTTTATTTCGTACGACTTGCAGATATGCTCTGTTGAGGTTATCGCTGGATAATATCTGCTCCATTAGACTACTTGTATCCATGCGTTCTTTCCTTTCCGTCTCGCTTGATTTGACCACCCTTTTCCCGATTGGTTACGGCAGATGTTGCCATTTCTGCAATACGAGACATACTCAAACTTATTGATTGTTCACCCCTTTGCTCCATCTCCATTACAGAGACTTCTTCACTACTATGGGCTCGGCTGACTTCTCACAGCTCGTTGTTACTAGGCTAATGAAACCTCTGTGAGACCTCCACGCTTAAGGTGCTCGCTCTTTCTCTCCATATATCCGCCACATTTACTCTGCTACTACAAATGTGATAGTTATTAGACTTCGTTGCTTCTAGCCAACTTATCTCTCGTAGCCTAGCCTTATATGCGATTTCTGTCCGTCGGACCAGAGATTTGCTTACAGCTTCCTTCAGATTCCACCTCACGATGGACACCCTTGCTGTTCGGCTATACACTTCCCACTATCTGGGCGTGTTCGGGACTTTCACCCGTTAGAGTGCGCCCATGGCGCGCAAACTAAAAACGCAGCCCCTGTGCTGTTTTGCAGGGGCTGCGCGGGTATTCCATTACAGCGTTTCGTAGGAAACCAACTGGCTCATCGGGATGCGCTGCTTATTGAAGCGATTGGGGTCGCCGGTTCCTTCATCGGAATAGCCGACAACCAGAATGTTGACCGGCTCCAGGTTGGCCGGGAGGTCAAATTCCTTGTGCAGAACATCGGGCTTGAAGTAGCATACCCACACCGTTCCAAGGCCCAGCTCTGTGGCCTGGAGCATCATGTGGTCGGTCAGGATGGAGGCGTCAATGTCACCGGTCTGCTTCTGATCGAAAGGCCGTACCCACGCCTTATCGTGATCGGCGCAAACAATAATAGCCAGGGGCGCACCGTAGATATTGGCCGCTTTACTGATCTTCGCAAGACCTTCCTCGCTCTGAACGGCAATCAGGCGAATCGGCTGAAGGTTGGCAGCGGTCGGGGCCACATGAGCAGCCTCCAGAATCTGCTCCAGCTTCTCAGGCTCTACCTTCGTTTCCTTGTAATCGCGTACCGACATACGCTGCTTTGCAATCGTGATAAAATCCATAATATATAGTCCTTTCAGTATTTTTATTTTGAGCATATCAAATCAACCATTGACCTAATTGTAGCACTTGAACACAAAACCGCAAGAATGCACTTTTTCGGAAGATACTTCCCAAAAAGATAGCACCTTGCGGGAAAGGAGAGCCATTTTATGAAATGTGAAAAAAATCAATTCAACTGCCCAGTTGAGGCAACCCTGTCTTTGATCGGCGGCAAGTATAAGCCATTAATCCTCTGGCATCTGATTGACCATCCATTACACTATATGGAGTTACAGCGGCTGATTCCAAACGCCACGCCGAAGATGCTTTCGCAGCAGCTTCACGATCTGGAAAACAACGGCATGATTCATCGTGAAGTGATTCCAGAAAAGCCGCCCAAGACGGTATATTCTCTTACCCCATTTGGACAGAGTATTGTTCCTATTCTGGATGCAATGTGCCAGTGGGGAAACAACTATCTGGACGGCCTGGATGTTCAGCCGCCATGCTGTCAAAGTCGCAAATAAAAGGCTGGGCATAGCTGACGAAAAACGGCTATGCCCAGCTTATATTTTCTGCTCTAAATCTGCGACTGCCGGACGTAATTGCACAGCGCGGCAAAGTCAACATGGGGATTCTTACTTAAAATCTGTTGCAGGCTTTCCCCGGCCTTTTGATGCAGCTTCGGCTTTTTCAGATCGTCCAAGCGGAAGAAGATATTGAGCCGCCTGCCGACAGTAAACAAAAGCCTTTCATCCGGTGGCAGGGTCAGAAAGCGGTCAATCGTAGAGAGCATTTCCTGTTTCTCTGTTCGCAGATTTCCCCTGACCTCCAGAAGCAGATTGACGATGTGTTCATTCACATAGTAACTGTCCATCTCATGTAGCTGCTGCAAGAATGACTTTTGCTCTATAACGATTTCTTCCTCCGATTGCAGAGTAAACGAGCCATCCCTGACAAACTCGCCCAGCTTGGACTCTGGCTTAATACCCGTGGCGTGGACACGGATAAAATCAGGCTGGATGATGTTCAACGCCTTTGCTGTTTGAGCAGCATTTTCTTCAGACAGCTCCTTGCCGCCGATCCCCAGCAATATGAACTCCGACAAGATCATGTCCGCATCTTTTGCCATGCAGCCGCTTCGTACAACGGTAACAAACCGCTCGTCTATCTAAAAAACGGCAATTAAAAACGCCAGCTCCCCACAAAGGGATACTGGCGCGACAAGAAAACCTATGATTATACTGGTTTACACAGATTGATAATACCGATATAAAAACATAATGCCCCGGTGGCGGGGCAAGGCTTTTTTTAACTGATGTAACTCATGGGTATTGTGAACCACTAACACAGACATGACGGCATCCTCCTAAAATGCCGCCCCTGCTGATTGCATGAGGGTCGTCGGGTTTCTGCTTTTCGCAAATCGAGTAGGAGGAATTTCTCTTAATTGAGAAATTCCGACCTCTCACACCACCGTACGTACGGTTCCGTATACGGCGGTTCAATCAACTTAACAAGTAACACACTTTTCGATGTAGTAATCTAACATTGAAATTAGTCCAAATGAGGCTAATCTTTTGTTACTTATAGCAACATTTACTGCGCCTTTGTTACATACATAAGCTATTCTTTTACCTGTGTATGCAACTCGTCTAGCTGTGTTTCTGTCTATTCCAAGTTTTACAAGGTTCTTCTCTTGATTCTGCGGTGTTTTCCATTGTTTCCAAATGCACATGCGAAGCCGATAACGGATTCTTGAATCTAATTCCTTGCATAGTGTTTTCATACTGCCTATCTTGAAGTAGTTAATCCAACCTCTTATGAGCTGATTAAGCTTCTCCACTTTATAGCTGTTGCTAACACCCCAACTACGGCATGTGAGTTCTTTCATTCTCTTCTTAAACTTCGCTACTGATTTAGCATGTGGTTTTGCCTTAAACTGATGTGCTCTTGGATCAAAGTAGAACCCAAATCCAAGGTATTTAAGTCCGCTTGGTCTGTCTACTTTACTCTTAGTCATGTTGACCTTGAGCCCTAGCTTTTCTTCGATGAATCGTGAGATATTTCTCATAACTCTATTCGCAGACATTTCACTTCCGACCATGATAATACAATCATCTGCATATCGTACAAAGTTAAGCCCTCTCTTTTCCATTTCCTTATCAAGTTCATTGAGCATGATGTTTGCCAGCAATGGAGAAAGGTTGCCTCCTTGTGGAGTTCCCACAATGGAATCCTCATACTCATCGTCTATCATAATTCCGCTCACTAGATACTTCCTTACAATAGAGATGACATCTCCGTCCTTAATTGTTCTTCCAATTAAAGTCATTAGCTTATCATGGTTTACTGTGTCAAAGAACTTTTCCAAGTCGATGTCTACAATCCAGTCATTTCCGTCATTCATTATATCGAGTGCCGTTAGAATTGCCTGCTGTGCACATCTATTAGGTCTGAATCCGTAACTGTGGTCATGGAACTGTTCCTCATAGATTGGTGTTAACACCTGTGCGATGGCTTGTTGTATGAATCTGTCTGTTACTGTTGGTACTCCCAGGTTTCTGACACCGCCATCAGGCTTTGGTATCTCCACTCTTCGTGCTGGCTGAGGCTTATATTTTCTTGTCCTCAACTGTCCCTTGATGGTTTCGCCGTTCTTTGCAAGGTGTTCCTTCAGTTCTGTGTACTTCATTCCGTCCACTCCCTCAGCACCTTTGTTTCGTACGACTTGCAGATATGCTCTGTTGAGATTATCACTAGATAATATCTGCTCCATTAGATTACTTGTGTCCATGCGTTCTTTCCTTTCCGTCTCGCTTGATTTGACCACCTTTTACCCGATTGGTTACGGCAGATGTTGTCATTTCTGCAATACGAGACATACTCAAACTGATTGATTGTTCGCCCCTTCGCTCCATCCCCATTACAAAGACTTCTTCACTACTATGGGCTCGGCTGACTTCTCACAGTTCGTTGTTACTAGG
>ERZ894217.497-NODE-497-length-21909-cov-9.897227_pt1 | contig 21909 bp, 6 predicted proteins | sample MGYA00380291_ERZ894217 | MGnify/ENA primary metagenome ERZ894217 (study PRJEB32331, sample SAMN06328480) | human gut metagenome | biome: human gut microbiome; feature: stool | host: Homo sapiens | collected 2013-07-05 ...
ATATGTAAACTATGTCCTTGCACATTCTGTAAACTATGTTATCACACTATACAGGCTTGCCCCTCCCGTTGCACCGTAGTTATTGATTTTCTCAGCGTTTTTAATCTATCAATCATCAATAGCGGATTGCAATCAAATTTTCATTTTTATATATTAACTTGATTTTTGATAATTGCAATGATGTTTCGGGAGGGGCAAGCAAGGCAAGGATGCCTTAAGTGTGTGCCCAAAGTTTCGCACGGATGCGAAACCAAAAAGCACACACAGACACTCCCCTACGAATATTCCTACAATTCATCACAACCGCATATAAACTGCAAACACCAAACTTGGCTTATAAACACTTTGCCGGTTTCGCAAAATGTAGCAAATCGTTATCACCCTTGCCTCCCCTCGAAAAAGGGGAGGTGGCTTGACGGCAAGGCACAAGCCTAAATTTTACAGCGTTTTTATGTGATATATCCGACTTTTATAATTACTAAGTCGGTCTGCCGTCAAGACGGTGGGGATTGAAGTTGATAGAACTTCTATCCCTAAAACTTCTAAGCGTTCACAATCACAACTCGCCCCTCACCAACCCTTCCAAAACCTCGCCCTTTTTAGTAAGTCCTAACTAACCTAATTTTTACAAAAAAATTTTCAAAAACCTCTTGACAAACGCCGAAGTATCGGTTATAATAAAACCAACAAATCAGTAAACGTTACTGATTTCGCTAAAAACAATAAGAAAATAATGATTTTATCACTATGAAAGGATAGGTAATTTACTATGAAAAAGTGGGTATGTCCGGTATGCGGTTACGTTCATGAGGGAGATACACCTCCCGAGTTCTGCCCCCAGTGCAAGGTTCCCGGCAGCAAGTTCATAGAACTTAAGGAAAGCGAAAAGCTTGTATTTGCAGACGAGCACAAGGTAGGCATTGCAAAGGCAGTTGAGGATGAAGAGATCATCGCAGGCTTAAAGGCAAACTTTGAGGGCGAATGCACAGAGGTAGGTATGTATCTCGCTATGGCAAGAGCCGCTCACAGAGAAGGTTACCCCGAGGTAGGCCTTTACTACGAAAAGGCAGCTTGGGAAGAGGCTGAACACGCTGCAAAGTTCGCAGAGCTTTTAGGCGATGTTGTAAGTGCATCGACTAAGGAAAACCTTGAAAAGAGAGTTGCCGCAGAGCACGGCGCTACACAGGGCAAGCTTGACCTCGCAAAGAGAGCAAAGCAGTTAAATCTTGACGCTATCCACGACACAGTTCACGAGATGGCTAAGGACGAAGCAAGACACGGTAAGGCTTTCGAGGGTCTGCTGAACAGATACTTCAAGTAAGCGGCGGCTGTGAGCCGCACCAAATTCGCCGTTCCGGCTGTTTCAGCTCGGCTAAGGTTACGTTAACGGCGGATATTAACGTTATAAATATGCAAATCGAGCCGTAAGCACCCTTGCTTACGGCTCAGTTTGTTCTTATAGTAAAAACGCATCTGATACACAAAAAAGAACACCGGTCGCCCGGTGTTCTCTTTTTTTACTGTCAGCTTATTTGGCTGTCTTCACATTTGCATAAGTATAAGTGCTTGTATTTGCACCCTTATAAGACGCAATCCTTACCTTATACACGCTTCCGGCCCTGAGTCCGCCAATAGTGACAGTAGCATTCGTACTGCCCTTTAACGTCTTTTTGACCCACTTGCCGCCTTTGTAAATTTCAACCTTATATCCGTCTGCACTGGCGTTTTTACCCCACTTAACGGTTATCGAGTTTCTTTTTGCCGATACAACCTTGATATTGGTTACCGGTGAAAGCACTGCAGTAACCGTAGTATAGCTGTAATCGCCGTACAGATTGTCCTTATACGCTCTTACCCTTACTTTATATGTGATGTAAGGTGTAAGTCCGCCAAGCACAGCCTTTGCTGTCTTATTATCGGTTATGGTCTTTTTGACCCACTTACCGCCGATATAATATTCTACGTTATATCCGTCAGCGTTCGCATCCGCATTCCATATAACTACTGCCTTTGAGTCAACTGCGCTCTTTACCTTAAGACCGCTGACCTTTGTCGGAGCGGTAGTGATATAAATATCGTCGAATGCACTCTCAAGCTCACCCTTATAAGCCTTTATTCTGACCTTGTAGGTTTTGTAGCCCTTAAGCGAGCCTATTGTAACGGTAGTTTTTTTATTGCCGGTCAGCGTCTTTTCATTCCACTTACCGTCTGCATAGTACTGAACGGTATAACCGTCCGCACTTTCGTTCTTATCCCATTTAAGCGTAAACGAAGAAGATGTGACTGTCTGCGTAATACCAGTAACTTTTGACGGGAGCGTATCGATATAGCCATATGTATACGGACTGTAAAGGTCACCCTTATATGCGCTTACCCTTACTTTATATCGTGTTCCTGCACAAAGTCCGTCTATAACCGCCGATATATTATTGTTGCCGGTAACAGTCTTTGCAGACCACTGATTATTAATGTACCACTCTACCTTGTAGCCGTCCGCTCTGGCGTTTCTGCTCCAGCTTATTCTTACCGTTTCATCGGTAGCCTTCACCGTATTTATATTCCATACGGGAGAAGGAACAGTATCAACATAGAAACATCTGAATTTGGCGGTGAATCTTCCTGCATAAGCCGCTATCCTTACCTTATATTTAAGGCCTGCAGAAAGACCGCTCAGCTTTGCCGCTACTCTGTCGCCGTCAGCACTGCAGTTAATCTGCTTCCACTGATTGCCGACATAGCATTCGACATAATATCCGTCAACGCCGCTTATATTCTTCCAGCTTATATCGACTTCATTGTATGTTGTCTTTTCAACCGCTATTTCTTCCACATCGGGAATAGGCTTTACGGGAACACGGTTTCCGATATATGAATCCTTACATCTTGTGCATTCAAATACGCTGTAGCCTTCGTTGCGATAGTCAGGCTCAACTACTTTGATTACAACATAGTCGTGACCGAGAGGTTCGCCATACTCCGCACCGCATATTTCACACTTTGCCTTTTCGGTGCAGGTAGCCTCTCCTCCGGAATGTTTGCATTCGGTTATCGTAGCCGTTACAACGTCCGACTTCATCGAAACTCCCGCCGTTGCAGCATTGCTGTAGGTAAGACGGCAGTAGTACCTGCCCGTTGTGAGATTTTCGAGCGACAGCTTTCTGTCTGTAGCGCCCTCTATCTCTGTTTCGTTGCCGTTTTCATCAATGCCGATCCACTGATAAGCAACTTTTGCGTCGACCTCGCCTGAATACCACGGCACTGCACTTATTTGAAGTGACGGTATACCGTCGGGATAATAACCGTTGGTGTAATATACAGTATCAATCGGCTTGATTATCTGCATCGGGCACACCCGTACCGTAAGTCCGTTTGTCGATGATGCCGTTGCCTTATTAAGACTGTATATATCTATCCACTCTTTTGTTCCTCTGTCCTGTACCCAGAAGCCGGGATCGATATAATCGGCTATCACCTTATCACTGACCGTAGTTACGATTTCGGCAAACCCACCTGACGAAATGGATACATTACCGCCGTTTATAGTAAGGCAATTTATATTGTTGGCAGTCATTGTAACATTTCCGCCGTTTATGGTCACATTGCTGCCTGTAGCAAGCCCGTCAAATGTGACATCACCGCCCTGCACTATGAATGCGTCTTGATTCTCAAACGCTGTCACCGCACAACGTCCCGTAACCGTCAGCTTTGCCTTGCCGTTTATGATGATCGGACGTGAGAACGCTGTACGAACTGCGTACTTGAGCGTGAAGTTACCTTCGGTTATGACTAACTGACCGCCGTATCCGTTCTTGTTATAAAGCGGATATAAGGTACAGCCCTCGTTTTCGCTCTTCTGAGCGTCTTTCGCAGCCTCGTCAAGATTGTTATAATACCTGACATCGTCGCCCTTTGTTATCTTTGCATTGAACTTGCTCTCGCATATCTCGCAATATGTCGGCTCGGTAATGTTGCCTGCGGTTTCCTTGTCCGCTGTAGGATCGACCACCTGAGAATGATCACAGTCAACAAGGTCTATGCTTACAGTGTTCGACTTTATTTCATAGCCGTCATCGGTAATAACTACGAAGTATATCTTGGCAGCAACGCTGTTGCCCGCCTTATCAATTATTTCGTCTGCCGACAATTTAGCGTCCTTTACAAGTGCGCTTAAGCTGCTATAAATTATATCTCCGCTTACATAGGAGTTTATACCGTATCTCTTACTTACATACGAGTCGTTCAGGTTCGAGCCGTTAGCAAGAGACAGGTTGAACTTCAGCGTGGGGTTTGCGTTGCTGTTGCGATACAGCTTGTTTATTTCTGTGCTAAGCGTTGCTTGTACTATCGGTGCCTTAGCAACGGTAACACCGCTTGCTTCCGACACCTCACGTTCTTTAAGCGTCAGCCATGCACCGCCCTCTGTTTTCTTATACGCATAGCCGTTGCCGAGAATATCTGTTATCTTGCCATCTTTTACCGTAATGTTATCATATTGTCCGCCGCTGAGCTTAACATCTCCGCCGTTTACGGTGAGATATGCGATTCTTGTGGCTTCTTCGGCAGTCAACCTGGAGCCCGGCTCGGCAATTACAGCGAAAATATTGGCGTTGCCTCTAAGTGTCAGCTTACCGCCATCGGCGACCTTTACTGTATTATACAAGATGGCGTTATCGCCATTTGCAATAAGTGTAACATCACCTGTAACAGGGAGGTAGTCTGTATCATAAGCGGAAGACATCAGCATTGTTATTGTTGCACTTGCAACGCTGTTTGCCTTGGCAAACGCCTTTCCCAGATCTTCCTTAACAAAATATTCTGTCTTTTCCGCTCCGTTCTCGGTATAGCTTACGCTTGCAGCGATCAATGAATTGCAGTATATGCAACGGTTATCTCTGCCCACACCGTCCGGGTGGTCGCATCTTATTATTCTTACGTTATCGAAGTTTGACGAAGCGTTTGCTTTCAGATCGCTGTACAGCTGAGAATCGACACGGCTGCCGCTTGCTAAAATTTGATAAAGATAAATTTCACTTGAGCAGTCTATATTAGCGATATTAGCATTCGTGATACTTGCCAGCTGTTTAAGCAGAACACCGTCTTCTAAAATCAGCGTGTCAATTTTCAGCGTTTCAACATAGGAGGAGAAGTATGTGGCATTTAATTTCACATTCTGGCAAACTACGCTGACCTCTCCCGAGAAAGTAACAGTGCCGCCGTCCATGCTAAATCCATTTTCAACCCCAAAAGTACACTTACTGTCACTGCGTATAGTGATTTGGGTTCCGGATCCGTTAAAGCTATTGAAATAGACACCAAAGCCGTTCATATCGACAGTAAGTTCTCCGCCGTTTACGTTAATGTCAGTATTTCTATCGAAGAAATCTCTGAGCATTTTCAGCGTACAGCCCTTGTTTTCGTTCTTTGCCGCAAACTCAAACGCTTCCGTAAGTTTTGTAAAGTATTTTACCGTTGTTCCGGTCTCACTCTTTACAGTGACTGCAACATACATCTTTGCATTGCACTCGTTGCATACACCTTCCGCATTGATCTCACTGTGTGCACACTGATAACCGCAGCCGCACCTTCCTGTTTCGTCATACTCATGCTTGCTGTGGTCGATTACCGTAAGTGAATTATCGCTTTCCGAAACCTTGCTTGCGTCAAACAGCTTTCCGTCGCTTGTCGCAAACGCCTTGTTCTCGCCGAGCAGATCTTTCAGTGCCTTGCCCTCTGCGCTTACATCTATGCTGCTGAATGTACCGCTGTTTATAGTGACCGTACCTCCGCTGACGCTCAGCTTATTATAAGTACCGCCGTTTATAACAGTCTTGCCGCCGCTTACGCTGATACTGTCATCATTGATAGTTATGTCATCAAACGTTACCGTGCCGCCCGTTACAGCTATGAGATATCCCACCGAGCTTCCCGGATACTTCGATAATGTACAGCCGTCATCTCCCGTGATCTTGACATTTCCGCCGCTTACTTTGATCACAGCAGATGCACTTCCCGTTTTCTTGAATAAAACGGTAAAGCTGCCCTGTGTGATCTCACAGTCTCTGTTCACACCTCTGTATAATTCTAATGTACAGCCGTTGTTCTCCTCAAGCTGTGCCGCTTCAAATGCTTCGGGCACATTGTCGGTATAGCATGCCTTGTCGCCGTTTGTTTTAACAAGTATCGCATTTATGCTGGCATCACATAACGAACAACGATAGTAATCATACTCGTCTGTCGTTAATGCGTCATACGGATGCGTACAGGTCGCTATTTCAAATTCGACATCATCGGTCACATATTCGTATCCGTTTAACTTGATAACAAGATGTGCCTTTACAGTGCCGTCAGTATCGGAAATTTCATCTGCATTTGCAAACGTATATGAATTTCCGACGAAGTCGAGCTCTCTTATTAAGGTATCGCCTACATATAAACCGACTGTGACCTTATTGGCATCGCTTATCGTGTATCCGTCGCTTGTATTAACATTGAAGTTAAATAAGATCTGCCGTGCACCTCCGCCGTTGCGGTACAGTACAGTCTTATCTACTGTCGCCGTTGCGCTCTTTATCGGCGCTTCCTTTACTTCTACATTAGTTATATCCTGCTTTTCACGCTCTGCAATAGTAGACCAGATGCCGGAATCGATAATACTCCTATAGGCATAGCCGTCCGCAAGAAGCTGTCCTACGTTTCTGCCTTCGCCTGAAACCTGTAAGCTGTAGAATTGACCGCCTTTAATTACAGCGTTACCGCCGTCTTTAATTATGAAGTCAGAGAAAGTACCACCGTTGATTTCCGCATTGCTGCCGTTGCGAACGGCAACACGTTTTATTAAGCCACTGCCGTTAACGGTCAGCTTACCGCTCGTTACTTCTATGGAATACCATACATCAGTACCGGGTTGTGAGAGCCTTTTACCGTTAAGTTCAAGCGTAACATTGCCTGTAACAGCTATCGTATCTGTAATATCGTCCGTGATGTTCTTCTGCAGCGTTACAGTAGCCGTACCTATCTCATTAGCCTTGTCAAAAGCGTCATAAATATCGCTGAACAGATCCGTATTTTTGCTTCCGTTTGCCGTATAGCTTACAGTTGCAACGATTTCCTCATTGCAGTAAGGACAGGGATTTCCGTCAAGCACATAACTGCCTTTTTCACCCTTATGGACGCACTTATCAACAAAAATTCTATCGGTTTTGGTCATGGTCTGAATAGCTTCGTATGTGTAAATAGTAAAGCCATTTATATTATTGCCGAAAACTACGCTTCCACTCGCAATTGCCATACCTAAAGTATAACCGCTGTCTGTTTTGCAAGTGGTGCTGCCGAACTCGCCGGTTACGATAGAGATGCTACCGGACCCGTTGATATTCACGCTTAAAGAATCGGCTGTAACATAATTGATGACCGTGTTTCCGCCGTTAGCTTTCAGTGCATCAATATTTGCACCGTTTACAACAGTCTTTCCGCCATTTATTGACAGTTCTTTAATATAACTCTCGGCACTGTTTACTGCAAGCGCACCGCTTGATATTGTTACACTTCCCAGCTTGATTTTACCGTCAATTGTAACCTCAGCGTCAGTTCCGTTAACTGTGATTCCGCTTGGCAGATTTTGATTGCTCACGTCCTGTACTGCCGAAGAAGTGAAAGTCACGTCACCGCCGTTGACAGTGAACTGATAATATGCCTCTTTACCGTTAAAGTCAACAGTAAACTTACCGCCCGTCACGGTAATGGACGCAGGTACTCTTTCCGAAATCAGCTTTACAGTGCTGCCTTCGTTCTCCTGCGCCAGCTTTATGGCTCTATTAAGACCCGCATAGCCTAACGACTTGCCGTCAGCATCTACTACCTCGGCTTCTATCAATAAATCACATATACCGCAGAATACCAAACCGTCGGTTTCGTTATTAAAGCTATCCTCAGGGTGCGAGCAGGTCGCAAGTGTAAACTTAAGCACATTCGACTTATATTCGTATCCGTCACACTTCAGTACAGTGTAGTATTCAACCTCACCGTCTTCCGCTACAATCTCACCGATTTTATAACCGAATACCATATACCAGTTAACAGAAAGCTTAGAATCTTTACTGCGATTATTGCCGTTTACATAGTCCGAATAGGTTATCCGCTTTGAAGTGTCCGCCACATCGCATGTAACATTGACTTTCAATTTTTTCGCTCCGTTACGGTATATAACAGGCGTTCCTTCGTCTGCCCACGCAATACTTGCGCTCTTTATCGGCGCTCCTTCTACGGATAACGCTCCTTTAGAACCGCCCAAATAGCTATCTTTTTCACGCTCATCAATCGAAAGCCAAGTGCCGTCAGCATTTTTATACGCATAACCGTCTGCCAGTACAGATTCGATTGCCTTGCCGTTGTACATAAACAAATACTTGAATTTACCGCCGCTGACCTCTGCTTTACCCGTACCATAAACGGATAAGCAGTCTATTATACCATCCAGGATTACCACTTCACTGTCTGAAAGGGCATACACATCGTAGTATTCGCCGTTTGTAATGGTTAATTTCGAGTCCGGCTTAGCTTCAATTGCGCTCCATACTTTACCGTTTCCATTCACGGTAAGCGTGCTGCCACAAATATATATTTTTTTTGCTTTATCCGTAGCACCCAATGTTTTGCCGTTCAGTGCAAGCGTTACATTGCCCGTAACATTTATTTCATGTGCAATTTCACTGTCTGCAATATCCCTGCACAGCGTTATAGTAGCAGTACCTGCCTCATTAGCCTTATCAAAAGCGTCATAAATATCACCGAACAGCTCTGTCTTTGCACTTCCGTCAACCGTATAGCTTACGCTTGCGGCAAACTCAGAGTTACAGTATTTGCATATACCGCTGTCATTAAAGGCATAACTGCCGTCCTCATTCTTATGCTCGCACTTGGTAAACAGATAATACCTTCCGTCATCGTCACCGGGAGCTAAATAGCTTTCTTCGGCTATATCACTGTATAATAAAGCCGTCACTATTTTCTCCGCAGTCGGATCTGACGAGTTATCATACCTTATAACACGCACACCGCTTGCAAGCACGTCCTTCAGCTTAAGCATTTCGAAAGCGACATTGCCGTAAGTACCGCCGCCTATAGTCACCTTTGCGTCGGTTGTGGCATTGGCTATAAACAATTTATCAGCACCCGCATTATTGTCGGCATTTACGCCTTCGCTGATGTTTACAGTACCGCCTGATATAATAATAGTACCAAATCGGGTACCTGAACCTTCAGGCAGCGTAAGTGAGCCGCTAATCATATCTATAGAGCAATTGATTAACATATGACCTTCGGCAATAACATCGGCACCTTCAATACATATTTTTCCGCCGGAAGCACTGATGACACAATTATTATTCATTGCGGTAATCGTAAACTGACCGTTTGACAGTGTAACATAGTCCTTAATCTTACCGCTTGTTACAAGAGTGAAAACACAGCCCTTGTTTTCAGCCTTATCGGCATATAATAAGCCTTCCTCAATGCTGTCAAAATATTCGTTAGTAGTACCGTCGGCTGATGTCACCTTTGCATAAAGCACAGCACCGCACGCACACTTTGTATTTGTCTCGTTGTATGTATGAGTATGCGCTACAACCATGACATTTGTAAGTCTTCCGCCGATTGTCTTCGCACTGCCGTCAACTATACTTTCGGGGAGATGTGTGACACTGTTTAAGATCGCAAATGCATAGCCCTTTGCAAGCAGAGTGTTTACGGGTGTGCTGTCGTCTGCCATACCGCCGATGGTGTTGTACCTTCCGCCGTATAAAGCTACACCGCTTGCGTGTGCAATATAAACATTCTCAAATATGCCGCCGTATATTTCGACACACTTAGCACTGTTAATGACTAAATTGAGTACATCTGCAGCTGAACTGCCGCCGTCTGCAGTACCGTTTATAAGCGTACCGCCGTTTACACTAAAAGGTGCGTCTATGCATCCGTTGTAGGTGCTTTTCCTACTGTCCTTAAGGTACAGCACACCACCGTCATTTACACTTATATCCGCCTCTCCGCCGAGTGAATATCCGTTCACATCGACAGTAACCGTTGTATTGCCGATATCTGCGTTCTGTGTGATCTCGCAGTGCTTATACAATGTAAGCGTACAACCGCTGTTTACCTCCGATAATGCCGCAGAAAAAGCGTCGTCTATATTATCAAAATACTTCGCTGTTCCCACGCCCGAAATGCCCGCAGTAAGCTGATATTTGCAGGTAGAGCATACACCAGTTTTGCTGTCAACATCCGTATGACCGCACCGCTTACCGCAAATCGTACACTTGCCCGTTGTGCTGTCGTAACTGTGACCTTCATGTGGTATTACAATAACAGTTGTTGCAAAACCGTCTTTCAACAGTGTTTTTGAGCCGTCTATCGGCTCAGGATTGGGAGACTTCATAAACATACGGTTCTCAGCCAACAAAGTCAGTATTTCTGCGTTTGCTCTGTCCCCGCCGCCGTTATAGCATATTGTTTTGAAAGCTCCGCCGTGAAGAATTACGTCACTGCTTGCATCGTTTATATTGAGTGTTATAGAAAATGTACTATAGCAGTCAAATGTACCTGCACCTACTGACACAGTTCCCATAGCGCCGCAGTTTTCGTCAAATGTCAGCTTACCGCCGGCCGCTACATTGAAATCGCCATAAATACGATTATTTTTTCCCGATCCCGTAACGGTTATATCTCCCGAAACAGTTAACGTACCTACATTGGCTTTCTCAGCGATCCACAGCGTGAACTTACCGCTGAGCGTTGTATAGCTGCCTGTATAATTCTTGTATACTTTTAATATACAGCCGGTGTTTGCGTCACTGTCAGCCGCTTCAAAAGCCGCTTCCATCTCAGTTTCCTTATAAACAGAAGCTACAGCCCCGTCCTTTACGATAACAGCCGCATACTGATATTCACACTCTGTACACTTGCCCGTTTCGCTGTCAACATCGCTGTGAGTGCATACATATCCACAGCCGCACTTGCCGTCAACATAGGTATGGCTGTGGTCTTTGACTGTCAGCGTTTCACTGCTTGATATTTCCTTAACGCTTGCGTTGAAAAGAGTTCCGTCAGTCTTGAAGAAAGCCTTACCCTCTCCGAGCATATCGTATAATGTCTTGCTGTCCCTGGCGTAAAGTCCGGCTGGATATGCACCGGCTTTCAATATAACCGTACTCGAATCATATACATAGATCGAAGTGTCTAAAACTACATCGCCGTCTATTATAAGCGTACCGCCGGCGTATGAAGCGTCGTTTGTCGGATATACATTACAACCGAGCATAACCGGATTGCCGCTGTTTTTGATTGTAAGCTTTCCGTTTTTGCAAGGAGTAATACTCCGGATATTTAATCTGCGTCCGTTTAAGTCAATTGTAAGTTCTCCGTATAAGTCATACTGAGCTTTTGAATTATCATAATCCTTAAACAGCTTTATCGTACCGCTTCCGTTGTATTCATTCAGTAAAGAGTCAAGCTCATCGGTATCTACATACTTTAAGCTTCCGTTCTTGTCTGTATAGAGTGCGACAGACACAACCGCACCGCAAACAGAGCAGATGCCGGTGTCCGTGTTTATATCACCGCCATGCTCGCAGGGCTTTCCGCACTCCTCGCACTTGCCTGTTCCACTGCCGTATTTGTGGTCAGCGTCAGTATGCTCAACAACAGTAAGCGCAACGGAATAACCCATACTTCCATATTCTTTATAAAGATCAAGATAATTGCCGTTATCTTCACGTCGCAGTGTCTGCCGGGTAACATCAAGAAGATTGCCTAATTTCAGAGCGCCGGAATTGTTTTGGCGATGATATGTCAGCCCACCTAACTTCATTCCCGTAGCGAGCTTTACAGATGTCGTTGTAGTTCCGTCATCATTCACGGATGCTATCACAGTCAACTGTTCTGTAGTTACTTTTGCACCATCGCTTACAGCAAGCTGTGCACTGTCCTCAACAAAAATTGTATTAAATTCTACATTTGCATCGCTGTCAATTACGAAAGATCCGCCTTTGCGAACATACACCTGCGTAACATAACTGCCCGCTGTGCCGGTTAATGCAAGCTTGACGTCTTTGTTGACCCCAAGCTTGATATTGTTCAGCTTGTGACCGTTAAGGTCGATCATAACATTGTGTTTTACATCTATAGTATCTAAAGTTGCAGTTGCCGATGTATCGCCGATATCCTGATAGATCTTAACATAGTTTCCGGTATCGGCAGTAATGCTGTCAAGGCAGTCTGCGAGCGTGTCATAGCCTGTCGGCGCATTGCCGTCTGTGCTGATTGTAGCAACAAACTGATGCTCACACTTGTTACACTTACCCGTGCCAATGTCAATATCGCTGTGATCACATAACGCTCCGCAGTTTGTGCATTTACCGTCGGAATAACCGTTTTCATGTGCACATTCTTTATATGTAAATGTAAATTTTTCTGTAACAGTTTCTGTGCTGTCACCGTCTGAATAGGTTATATCGCAATACAGAACATAATTTCCGGCAGGAATATTATCCGCAAGCTTGAATTCGCCGTTGCTTCCGGATACTGCCGCACCGAGCTCATCTGCACTGTATGCACTGTTCGTACTGTACCAGTTATAGCTTATGCTTTCACTGTCAACCGTATAGGTGCTTACAAGCTTGTAATTGTCCTTCTCTTCCTGCGAAGTGTTTGTATAGAAAACCGTTCTGTTTGTGTTGTCACCCTGTGTAACCTTGTTGAAACGGTTTGCATTCGACTTTACCTGAACGGTATTGGATACAATATCTCCGCACTTTATTGTAAGAGTATTATCAGTGTCGTATGTAACCGAAAACTCGGTATCGCAGACCATGCACACCCAGCCGTAATCGGTCTTGATTATGCTTGCTGATAAATCGGGTTCATCGCCGCCGAAATAGCCTCTTGCGTCTGCAAACTCTTCATCGCTCATATTCTTCAGAGTAATATCAAAGTAAACCGTACCCTTGAGCTTGGTATCAGTCATGCCTTCAATTATTTCATACTCTTCCGTCTTGAATATTCCTGTCTGCTTTCCGAGTATTATACGGGGAGAAGTATCAGGCTTTATAACTACCGTCTTAGCGTCCGCTCCGCCAATCTCATAATAGCCGCTGTTATACTTGACCTCGCCTGTCACAGCACTTTCCGAAGCCTTGAACTCGGTCGAGCCCTTTATTACAAATTCATTCTCGTCTATTGTCGGTACAGTTTGACCGATAGCGTATGAACCGCCCGTAGTGTAAACCGAGCCTGTACCGTTCATTATAAGGTTTACTTTGTAAATGCCATACTTAGCACCGTAAGCAGTGACCTTACCGCCGCTTATTTCGGCATCCATTCCGTCGCCGTTGTTTCCGCTGTAGTATATTCCGACTCTTGCTGCATTGCCTTCAGGCACAGTAATACTGCCGTTTTCGCTGACGGAAATTTTGTCGAAATTACTGGTAAGCAATATTGCACTGTTTAACGTAGATTCATTAGCACAACCTACTGCAGTAAGACTGCCGTTGCCGTCAACAGTAATGCCACCGCTGACATTGACAGCCACACCCTCAAAAGATGCAGTTGTCGCATTTGCGTTCAGCACACCGTCATTATGTATTTCAAGCGAATTTGTCTTTACAGTACCTGTTGCGTTTACTGTACCGCCGTTCAGGATTATTGATCCGCCGAGAGAGCGTGCCATACTGTCTGTAGAGCGGTTCTCTGCATTCAGCACACCGTCGCCGCTGATCGTCATTGTGCCGTCACAATTGACCTCTTTATTATTTACGGCACTGAGAACGTATGTATCGCTGTCGCCGGTGTTCGTCTGTACGATAGTGTTTTCACCGTTCAGCACTATTTTCGTACCGTCGGGGACTGTTACGACGCTCATCATATTCTCTTCTGTTGTCGCCTGAATGCTCACTCCGTTAAGCGTCAGCGTCTTTGTGTCATAATCCCAGCTCCAGCCGACACCATTTTCGTCCGCCGTCTTTTCTCTGAAATCAAGCGGTGTCGTGATGACATTGCTCTAGCCGTCATGCGTATGCTCCTCGCCCTCGGCAAATGCCGATAACGGTACAGCCGTCAGCGTCATTGCCGCAGACAGCACCGCACTTATGAGCCGTACAAATTTTTTCTTCATGTTTTTCCTCCTGTAGATTTACCCGTGCTTATGCCATGCACCTGCACTTATGCAGTGCCTCCTTGAGCTTTTCAAGCGGTATCGGCTTCTTGTGGAAATAGGTACAGCCAAGCCTGTATGACTGCGCCCCGAATCCCTCATCGTCCGACAGCCATATTACAGGCGTATCCCTGTCGGCATTCTTCGCCGCAATAACGCCATCCATACCGTCCGCTCCGTCGGCAAGCACGATTATAAGGTCAGCCGTCTTACACTCCTTCGCAAAGCTCTCATACCTCTGACATACCCTGTAGGCAATTCGTCGATATGCCGCCGTTGCGATCTGTGTTATTTTCGCTTTCAGTATCTCCGCCTCGTTTGCGGTATCGTAAACGCAGATGAGCATACTTCTCCCCTTATAATTTTATAATTATATCATAACTCATTTGCTTTGTGATTTCAACTTTTTGGCACGAACGGTTGTTATAACGGCACGAACGGTCATAAATGCGGCACATAATACAAAAAAACTGCACCCTACAGCCACCGGTCAAGTGAAATATTTTGCCAAGCACTATCCCTTCGCCCTGCACCACATTCTTGGCTCCCTTGAGTAAATGGAGCTGGATTGCGACAAGGCTACTTCTATCATAAATTGTCTTGCTCTGCGATTCAAGTATATTTATATCCTCTCAGCCTTATCTGTCGCAAGACTGAGGGATTGTCACACCCTCCGCACCAACCCTTTTCAAAACCGCACTATCCTACGAAAAGCACAATATCCTTGCCCGCCCTCGAAAAAGGGTGAACTTCTGTTGCTCGGCTTGACCAAGCCAACTATGGATGAAATTAAAATCGGTAGAAGCCCCACCTTAAAAACTTCCAAGCATTAACAGTCCCACCTATCTAACTTCCATTGACTTTACCAAAATGTGCTATTATAATAAAATCAGAAATTGTTGTCCGTCTGTGGAAAATCAACATCTCTGCGGTGTATTATAAACAGAAAGCATTAAACCGCCTTTGCGAAAGGAGAACAGTATGAAAAAAAGAATTATATCAGCAATCATCACAACTGCACTGACATTATCGGCACTCTCTCTCTCGGCTTGTCAGTCGGAAAAATCCCTCGAAACAACGGATCTTATGACAGGCATCAAAGCCGCAAGCCACGAAACCGTAAAACCCGACGATGCTTTTAAGAGCGCATACGGCAATTTCTCTGTCGAACTGCTTAAGAAATGCTTTGACGGCAAATCATACACTCTTATCTCTCCCCTGTCGGTATCATCCGCGCTCGCAATGACAGCAAACGGTGCAAACGCTCAGACCAAAGATGAAATGGAAAAGGTACTCGGGAGCGGAATGCCCCTTAACGAACTGAACAAATATCTTTCATCATTCAGCGGCTCGCTTACATCAGGCGAGGACTTCAAGCTGAAAAACGCAAATTCGATATGGTTCAGAGATGAAGAAAACAGGCTTACCGTTGAAAAGGACTTTTTGCAGAAAAATGCGGATTATTTCGGTGCGGCGATATACAAGCGTGCATTTGACAACGCAACGTGCAAAGAGATCAACAATTGGGTAAGCGACAATACCGACGGTATGATAGACAAAATACTTGACAACATCCCCGATGAAGCGATAATGTATCTTATAAACGCCGTCAGCTTTGATGCAGAATGGGAAAATGTATACAAGGAAAATGATATTGCGGACGGAAAATTCACAAATTCCGAAGACAAGCTGATGAATGTCACCATGATGCATTCAACCGAAAGCATTTATCTTGAAAGCGACGGCTGTAAAGGCTTTATAAAGCAGTACAAGGGCGGAAAATACAGCTTTGCGGCTTTACTTCCCGATAATGATATAGCCTCCTTCATATCCTCCTTATCCGGAGAAAAGCTCTGCAAGATATTAAGCAGTACCGAAAGCTGCGGGGTAGAAACAAAGCTCCCGAAATTCAGCTATGAATATTCAGACACACTGAACAATGCTTTGTCACAGCTTGGTATGCCGACGGCATTTGACGAAAACAATGCGGATTTTTCGGGCATCGGCAAATCAACTGTAGGCAATATATCCATCGGCAAAGTCATTCACAAGACTAAAATTGAGGTAAACGAGAAAGGTACTAAGGCAGGTGCCGCCGCTCTTGTAGAAATGGTTGACAGTGCGTGTGCTATTAACGAAAAGCAGGTAATCCTGAATCGCCCGTTTATGTATATGATACTCGACAACGAAACGATGCTGCCGCTGTTCGCAGGCATATATACAGGCGTATAACGCACAGAAATTGTATAATCTGCATAATCCGAGCTATAATATTTTCTTGACTTTTGGAGTATGTATGCTATAATTTAATTAGCAGAAAACAACAAATCTTTCAGGAAAGGCTGGATGTACAAATGGCAAAGCGCAGAATCGGTATACTGACGAGCGGAGGCGACTGCCCCGGACTTAACGCTACTATAAGAGGTGCGGCAAAAGCCTGTTACTCCATGTTCGGCGAGGACAATGTTGAGATAGTCGGCATATCCAACGGTTTCCACGGTCTGATCCATAATAACTGCCGTATAATGAAGCCGGAGGATTTTTCCGGCATACTCACTCAGGGCGGAACGATACTCGGCACAAAGCGTACACCATATAAGATGATGCAGGTTATCGAAGCCGACAACATAGACAAGGTCGCTGAAATGAAAGCCACCTATAAACAGCAGAAGCTTGACTGCATACTGACGCTCGGCGGCAACGGAACTCATAAGACAGCAAATCTTCTTTCCGAAGAGGGTCTGAATATAATCGGACTTCCCAAGACAATAGATAACGATATATGGGGAACAGATGTTACATTCGGCTTCCACACCGCAGTAGATATAGCGACTGAGGTTGTTGACAGAATACACACCACCGCCACCTCCCACAGACGTATTATGGTAATTGAGATAATGGGCAACAAGGCAGGCTGGCTGACGCTTTATTCGGGTATTGCAGGCGGTGCGGATATTATTCTTATCCCCGAGATTCCTTATGATATTGATAAGGTCATCGACGCTTGCGAAAAACGTGCGCAGTCCGGAAAGACATTCTCGATAATTGCGGTCGCAGAGGGCGCAATGGATATTGCGGAAGCCGCTATGAAGAAAAAGGAACGTGCGAAAAAGCGTGCCGAAGCTGGCGAAACAACAGTTACAAACCGCATAGCAAAGCAGATTGAAGCCGCAACAGGCTTTGAGTCAAGAACAGTTGTTCCCGGTCATATATTAAGAGGCGGTTCGCCCTCCGCTTATGACAGAGTGCTTGCAACAAAGTTCGGCGCAAGAGCCGCAATGCTTATAAAGCAGGAAAAATACGGCTACACGGTCGCAAAAATCGGCAGTAAGATTTCCGAAAACAAGCTGTCCGATGTAACGATGAAGACAAAGTTCGTTCCCGAAAATGATGAGCTTGTCATCACAGGAAAAAGCATCGGCGTATCTTTCGGCGACTAAGCGGCAATGAGCCGCTTCAAGCTCTGCATATGGAATTGTTATTGTTCAGCTAAAGTTGTTGAACGGCGGAATCACACAAAGCAATAAAGCAGATAAGCGGTCACAGCATTTTGCTGTGACCGCTTTAATAATATGTATTGCACCTGAAACTCTCGTCCCATAATAATACAGCCCGACAAAACCAAAAGCCCTCCGAGTTTTTCTCAAAGGGCTTTTAAAATACGGAAAATTTATTCTGTCATGAATATCTCCGACGCACCGCCGAATATCTCACGGGAAAGCTCGGCAGACATATCGGGGTTATCCTTTCTGATGCGCTCGCACCGCTCAAGATAACCGACTATATCAACATTGTTTACCGTCTTTTTGCTTGTTCCCGAAATTATGCGGTCAACGGCAGCTGCCGCCTCCTTATAGAAGTCGCTTTCAAGCATACGCTCGGAAATATCGGCATTTTTATCGGCGCACACAGGCAGATACCGGCTTTCATAGTCAATTATATAGCAATCTGTGCATTTTACAAATATCTCCTCTGCTCTGCTTATCAGATTCTCTTTCTCGGATATAAATTCCGTATCGTCAAAAGGACGGACTCTTCCTGTAATATCCAATCTGTTCAGTGGAAGATATGTTTTCCTTAATATTATATTTTTCCCGTATTTTGCTTTTACGGTTCTTGCAAAATCGGAAATCGCTTTTTCGATAAATTTACTGTCATCATTTTCCTTGAACGGCTCGAAAACCTCATCGTCCGTCATAAAGGCTCTGTAAGCCATAGAACAGCATAATTCATCAATTGATGCGACATACGCCGATCTATGCCTGTAAATCGGCTTCACAATATCCGAAAAATCGACTAAAAGCCAGTCGCCGTGCGAATTTGCAAAGTATGAGCGTGTAAGCTCGGTAAAAACAGCCGACTTGTCGTCAATATAGCTCAGATCAATATCCGCAGGTTTCTCAGAACACACTGTCAGAGCCGAATAACCGCTTATCACACTGCCCTTTACCGTACCGTCCGCAAGCTCCGAAATGTCGCCGCCGTCCGCCCTGCCAAAAACATCAAGAATCACAGGTCTGTGTTTTTCGTAATATTTACGGGCAAGCTGTGCCACCGCATCCTTGTCTGTGCCTGCCATCCACAGCCTTGCGCACTTGAGATAGAAGCTAAGATCCTTAGTCGAAAGCACGCAGTTTCTGATAATCCCGTTTTTATTGTAAAATGATTCCAACGTCTTAGCAAGATCGCTTTGTGCATATAATCCGAGCCTTATAATCTCATCAATATCCGCATTCGCAATATCGCCCTTGCGTATAGCGCAGATGCCGTTATAAACCCGCTTAAGCACTGCGTTTCTGCCGAAATCATAGCAAGCCCTTATCTCGTTGAACGTGACAAGCTCACTGGTTTTCAGCCTGAGAATATCCTTGAATTCCGCACAGATAAAGTCACGGCTCAGCCTGCTTATAAAGTAGTCTACGGCATTGCTTGTGCCGAAGAAGAAGCTGTCTGCCTTGCCTGCCTTGATTATATCAAAGTTTTCAGCCACTTCCGTGAGCCATATTTCAGGGTCGTAGGCAAGTGAGTTGACATAGTTTGCCTTCTTGCCGGAGCATATGCTTTTGGCAATCAGCGAAATGTTATTGCGGAAATGCTCGTCACGGCATACTGCATAGCTTCTTCCCCTTTTGTTTATCACGCCGGGATAGAACCGTGATATGTCAATGACCTTCGGGGAAACACGTCTGATAAAGTAATTCTCCATATCAAGAAGCAGCCTGAAGTCGCACGAGCGGTCTGTCGAGCGTACATATCGTCCGTTGACATAGTACAGCTTTGGATCCGTTATACGTACAAGTATAATCTTCTCCCTGTCATACACAGCGGTAACCGAATCAATGAACTTGTCAAGCAGAGGCTTCCACACCGCTTCATCCTTTATATCGAGCCGTTTCAGCCGACTTTTGTTTTCCTCGTAGAAGCGTGATTGTATAAACGCTTTTCCGCCCGAATAAAGCGAATCTCCGAGCCTGTAAACAGGCGTGGAAACAGCGTAATAAAGATCCGTTATAAGCGCATCCGCCTTGTTTTCGGCAAGGTATTCGTCATAGCCTTTGGAAAGGTTGTAGTAAAGAGGCACAACACCGTCACGGAAGTATTTCTCGTCAACATCGCAGTGCGCTCCGTTCATAGTAAGCTGAGATATGAACAGATGCGAACGGTCGGTTTCAACATCGTTGTCGTCCTTGAAAAGCTCAGAAATCAGTGCCGAGCCGAGAAGCGCAAACGATTGCTGTTCGGGCTTCTCTGCATATCTTGCAAGCTCTATTTTACTGCCGAGTGCCGTTGCCACCTGCTTTTTAAGCGTATCGTATATCGACAGCCCGAAATAACGTGCATTATCATCGGACAAAAGCACCGCTCTGTGTTCCGTGCCGTAATCCTTGAACGCATAAGGAATGTATCCGCAAAGGTCGGTATTCACCTTACCCGTTGCGGTATCACGCTTGAGCCTTACGCAAAGTAACGCTCCTATCTTCTCAAAGCGTGTCGCAGGGTCAGCGGGAATAAGCGAGCCGAGCGAATAAGCCACAGGAACATGTCTGCCGTCTGCGCACTCTATAACATCATATTCCGCAATGGCATTAAGTCCGTTGCCGATAATTATATCCGCTCCGCTCTCCGCAGCCTTTACAGCCTGATTTCTCCACTTAGGCTTTACCGCAGGCGTATGACGTTCATTCCACGAGCAGAAGAAGAATATGTACTCTGCGCCCGCTTTCCTGAGCTGTGACACATACTGCGATATATCCTTGTTCACAGTCGCAGAAATGAATCCGACATTTATATTGTTGATATTTACTATGCTGAACTTTTCTCCGCCCTGTGTGCAGTCGTTCTCGGTTATAACCGTAAGGGGATACTTTTCGAGCGACTGCGGCGATCTCTGCAGAAGTCCTGCGTTGACGGCAAGTGCGTCTATTCCGCTCTTGCATACAGCGTCGGCAATCGTTGACGGGCAGTTGATGACACGGCTGTCCTCGAATGTATACGCCTTTTTATCGTTAATATCCGTATCAAGCATCGCAACGGAAAAATCAAACGAACCGAATATTCCGCCGAGCGATGAAAAAGCCTCGTCAAAAACGGGCATTCCCTTTGCCGCATTTTTCTGCATTTCAGCCGAAACGGTAATATCGCCGCCTATCATCACGGTGCATTTATGGTGATCGTTGCACAGCCTGCCGTCCTTGCCCGCAAAGCGCCTTGCATTATAATCGCCTGCCGTTTTTCTTATCATCGAATGGTCGAACTGCACCGCCTTAGTGCCTTTGGATTTGGGAAGAACGGCTTCGGCGGGAGCAGAAGAAACGCCCAGCTTTTCCATATGCCCTGTCATTATAAAACTGCGTACAACAAACGAAACCTTACCGCTTTTTGTGAAGCTGTCAAGCCTGCAGGAATTCTTTCCGCTGTAGCACACAAAAGAATATTTTCCGCTTTCATTCGAATCGGCATAGATCTTGAATCCGTCACACTGCGAGTTGTATCTCCAGGACAATGTGCATATACCGTTGCTTCCGACTATTGCGGTAAGTCTGCGTGGAGTTTCAAGCGGACACGCTATGACGATTTCGGACTCTCCGAAAAAATTATCAGGACCGTCCGCTATTCTGAACGCCTTGACCTTATACTGCATAGGAACGCCGTTTGCACGTTTTTTCATAACGGCAGTAGTGCCTTTTACGTTAATTACACCGACAAAATGATTCTTGCCGACAGGCGACGCAAACACACGGTATCCGTCAGCATATTCAATTTTATTCCAGATAAGCTCTACTACTCCCTCTCCCGTCTTTACGGTAACAGGGAATTTCGGCTGTCTTTCACGAAGTTGCATGAAGTTCATAAGCTATCCTCTCAAAATCAGATATTGCTGAGTATCCAGTTGACAAACGAGGCTCTCTCGCTGTCTACGGGCGTTTCGCTCTGCCGTGTTTTCGGCTTATCTGTGATTTGCTTGTAATATTCGTTCAGCTTGTCAAAATTTCTGTAGAAATTATAATAACCGCCGATATAATGCTGAACATCGTCTATTCTTATTCTGTAGCTGTCATGACGCACGCAGAAAGTGTATGCTACCGATTCCGGCACCTTCATATACATTGCTATCTCGGGATAGAGATAGCCGCCAAGCATATAATGCGCACGTCGGTAAATCGTCCTTATAAACGCTTCAAAGTTGAATCTCTGCATATATGACA
>ERZ894217.511-NODE-511-length-21359-cov-9.899033_pt1 | contig 21359 bp, 13 predicted proteins | sample MGYA00380291_ERZ894217 | MGnify/ENA primary metagenome ERZ894217 (study PRJEB32331, sample SAMN06328480) | human gut metagenome | biome: human gut microbiome; feature: stool | host: Homo sapiens | collected 2013-07-05 ...
CCGCCCGCCATCGAGCAGAGTTTTACACCTAATTGGGGATAAAACAGCTGATGGCCGGTGCGGGCGTCGCCATCGTTGGCATGGTCCTCGTACCGCTGCTGTCCGGCCTGTTCACCGTCTGATCGTACCCCGCTGAAATCCTCGTCCCCTCCCGCGCACAGCGGGAGGGGCTGAAAGGAGGTTTGACACCGTATGGATTTCTTATTGGATGCCCTGACCAACTGGCTGAAAGAGATGCTGGTGGGCGGCATCATGGGAAACTTATCGGGGATGTTCGACAGCGTGAACCAGCAGGTCGCGGACATCGCCACGCAGGTGGGCCAGACCCCGCAGGGGTGGAACGGCAGCATTTTCAGTATGATCCAGAACCTCTCCAACTCCATCATGGTGCCGATTGCTGGCGTGATCCTGGCCATCGTGATGACGCTGGAGCTGATCCAGATGATTACCGACCGCAACAACCTGCATGATGTGGACACCTGGATGATCTTCAAATGGGTGTTCAAGTCTGCCGCCGCGATTTTGCTCGTCACCAACACATGGAACCTCGTCATGGCTGTGTTCGACATGGCCCAAAGCGTAGTGGCCCAGGCGTCCGGCATCATCGGCTCGGACGCTTCCATCGACATCTCCGCCGTCATGACCGATATGGAGTCCCGGCTGATGGATATGGACCTGGGGCCGTTGTTCGGCCTGTGGTTCCAGTCGCTCTTTATCGGCATTACCATGTGGGCGCTGTATATCTGCATTTTCATCGTCATTTATGGCCGTATGATCGAAATTTACCTTGTCACGTCGGTGGCTCCCATCCCGATGGCGACCATGATGGGCAAGGAATGGGGCGGCATGGGCCAGAACTACCTGCGCAGCCTGCTGGCCCTGGGCTTCCAGGCGTTTTTGATTATCGTCTGTGTGGCGATCTACGCCGTGCTGGTGCAGAATATCGCCACCGAGGAGGACATCATCATGGCGATCTGGAACTGCGTGGGCTACACCGTGCTGCTTTGCTTTACGCTGTTCAAGACCGGCAGCCTGTCCAAAGCCGTATTCAACGCACATTGACCCGGAGGGAGGGAATTTACCAATGGCTTATGTACCCGTACCCAAAGACCTGACGAAAGTCAAAACCAAGGTCGCGTTCAACTTAACCAAGAGGCAGCTTGTCTGCTTCGGCTGCGGGGCGCTCATCGGCGTGCCGCTTTTCTTTTTGCTCCGGGGGCCTGCTGGCAACAGCGTGGCGGCCATGTGCATGATGCTCGTCATGCTGCCCTTCTTCATGCTGGCGATGTATGAAAAACACGGCCAGCCTCTGGAAAAGATCATCGGCAACATCCTCAAGGTGGCCGTCATCCGGCCCAAGCAGCGCCCCTACCGCACCAACAACTTCTATACCGTGTTGGAGCGGCAGGCAAATCTCGACAAGGAGGTGTATGACATTGTTCGCGGCAAAGACAAAGCGGCAGGCCGAACCGGCAGAGCCGCAGACCAAACCCCGGCGTAAGCTGACCCGCGCCGAACGCAAACAGATCGAGGCAGCGATTGCCCGCGCCAACCGCACGGGCAAAAAGGAGCAGTCCGCCCAGGACAGCATCCCCTATGAACGGATGTGGCCGGACGGCATCTGCAAGGTGGCGGATGGCCGCTACACGAAAACCATCCAGTTCCAGGACATCAACTACCAGCTCAGCCAAAATGAAGATAAAACTGCGATCTTCGAGGGCTGGTGCGATTTCCTCAACTATTTTGACAGCTCCATCCGTTTCCAGCTGTCCTTTTTGAACCTGGCAGCGTCCCAGGAGGCCTTCGCCAACAGCATCACCATCCCGGCCCAGGGGGATGACTTTGACCCCATCCGGGTGGAGTACACGCAGATGCTGCAAAACCAGCTGGCGCGGGGCAACAACGGCCTCATCAAGACCAAGTACCTGACCTTTTCCATCGAGGCCGACAGCATCCGCTCCGCCAAGCCCCGGCTGGAGCGCATCGAGACCGATGTGCTGAACAACTTCAAGCGGCTGGGCGTGGCCGCCGAGGTCCTGGACGGCAAAGCCCGGCTGGCCCAGCTCCACGCCATCTTCCACATGGACGAGCAGGCACCCTTCCAGTTCGAGTGGGACTGGCTGGCCCCCAGCGGCCTTTCCACCAAAGACTTTATCGCGCCGTCCGGCTTTGAGTTCCGCACCGGCAAGCAGTTCCGCATGGGAAAGAAGTACGGGGCGGTCAGCTTCGTGCAGATTCTGGCCCCGGAGCTGAATGACCGTATGCTGGCAGACTTTCTCGATATGGAAAGTTCCCTCATTGTCAATCTGCACATCCAGTCGGTGGACCAGGTGAAGGCCATCAAGACGGTAAAGCGCAAGATCACCGACCTGGACCGCAGCAAGATCGAGGAACAGAAAAAGGCCGTCCGCGCCGGGTATGACATGGACATCATCCCCTCTGACCTTGCCACCTACGGGGCCGAGGCCAAGAAGCTGTTGCAGGACCTGCAGAGCCGCAACGAGCGGATGTTCCTGGTGACGTTCCTGGTGCTGAACACCGCCGACAATCCCCGCCAGCTGGGCAACAACATCTTCCAGGCCAGTTCCATCGCGCAAAAGTACAACTGCCAGCTGACCCGGCTGGATTTCCAGCAGGAGGAAGGCTTGATGAGCAGCCTGCCGCTGGGGCTGAACCAGGTAGAAATTCAGCGGGGGCTGACTACCAGCTCCACCGCCATCTTCGTGCCGTTCACCACCCAGGAGCTTTTTCAGAACGGAAAAGAGGCGCTGTACTACGGCATCAACGCCCTGTCCAATAACCTCATTATGGTGGACCGCAAGCTGCTGAAAAACCCCAACGGCCTGATTCTGGGTACGCCGGGCAGCGGCAAATCCTTCAGCGCCAAGCGCGAAATCGCCAACTGCTTCCTGCTGACTTCGGATGATGTCATCATCTGCGACCCGGAGGCCGAGTACGCGCCGCTGGTGGAGCGGCTGCACGGGCAGGTCATCAAAATCTCGCCCACCTCCACCAACTATATCAACCCGATGGACCTAAACCTGGACTATTCGGACGATGAAAGCCCGCTGTCGCTGAAATCCGACTTTATCCTGTCGCTGTGTGAACTGATCGTGGGCGGCAAGGACGGATTGCAGCCGGTGCAGAAAACCATCATTGACCGTTGTGTGCGGCTGGTTTATCAGGACTACCTCAACGATCCGCGCCCGGAGAATATGCCCATTCTGGAGGACCTGTACGACCTGCTGCGGGCGCAGGATGAGAAAGAGGCTCAGTACATCGCCACGGCGCTGGAAATCTACGTCACCGGCTCCCTCAACGTGTTCAACCACCGCAGCAACGTGGACATCAACAACCGCATTGTCTGCTATGACATCAAGGAGCTGGGCAAGCAGCTGAAAAAGATCGGGATGCTGGTGGTGCAGGACCAGGTGTGGAACCGCGTCACCATCAACCGGGCCGCCCGTAAGTCCACCCGCTACTACATCGACGAGATGCACCTGCTTTTGAAGGAGGAGCAGACCGCCGCCTATACGGTGGAAATCTGGAAGCGATTCAGAAAATGGGGCGGTATTCCGACAGGTATCACCCAGAATGTCAAAGACCTTTTGAGCAGCCGCGAGGTGGAGAACATCTTTGAAAACTCCGACTTCGTGTATATGCTCAACCAGGCGGGCGGTGACCGGCAGATTTTGGCCCGGCAGCTGGGCATTTCCCCGCACCAGCTGTCCTATGTGACCCACTCCGGCGAGGGCGAGGGGCTGCTGTTCTACGGCTCCACCATCCTGCCCTTTGTGGACCACTTCCCCAAGAATACCGAACTGTATCGCATTATGACGACCAAACCCCAGGAAATGAAGGAGGCTGATGGACGATGAAACCCGAAATTCTGCATAACGACCACATGATGTTTCTGGATCGTGCGCTGGAAACCCAGCGCACCGCGCTCCTGACGGCGATGGCGGACGCCGTTTCCGAGTGCCGCACGGCAGCGGACCAGGCCGCTGAACTGACTGAAACCGGCGAAATTGGCCTGCTGCGGCTGGTGGAGATTCTGTGCGCCGCCAAGGTCCAGCGCGGGCAGGCCGGTGAGACCGTGCTGGAAGGCACCGAGGTCCAGATTTTGGCCGACGTGGTGGCCCAGCTCTATGCCTGCTTGACCGAGTGCCGCTTTGTGGGTCCGCTGGGGCTGGCGGCCTATGCGGAGCTTTCCAGCATGGCGGCCTCCCTCATGCTGGGGGAATGGTTTGATTAAGGAACCGCGCCTGCGCTTCACGGAGGAAGAACGGGCGGACCCGGCGCTGGAAAAGCCCATCCGCAAGGCGGACAAGGCCGCCGCCAAAGCGGACAAGGCGCAGGCAAAAATCACGAAAAAGCAGGTCAAGCGGGCCGAGGTGGACCCCAAGACCGGCAAGGTCACGACCAAGCTGGTGCTGGAGGATAAGCCCCGGCCGCCCTCCAAGCTGTCCCATACGGTGCGGGACGCGCCGGGCAACGCGGTGGCGGGCAAGCTCCATCAGGAGATCCGCAAGACCGAGGACGATAACGTGGGCGTGGAGAGCGCCCACAAGTCTGAGGAAGCCGTGGAGACCGGCGTGCATCTGGCGAGGGAGGGCTACCGCAGCCACAAACTGAAACCTTACCGTAAGGCCGCCCAGGCCGAGCGGAAACTGGAAAAGGCCAACATCGAGGCGCTGTTCCAGAAATCCGTCTATGAAAACCCTGCGGCAGCCAGCAATCCACTGTCCCGCTGGCAGCAGAAACAGCAGATCAAGAAGCAGTACGCCGCCGCCAAACGGGCCGCACAGTCCGGCGGGAGCGCCGCCGGTGCCGCCCAAAAGACCGGTAAGGCGGCCAAGACAGTCAAGGAGAAAGCCCAGCAGGCCGGGGCCTATGTGATGCGCCACAAAAAGGGCTTCGGCATCGTGCTGGCGATTTTCCTGCTGGTCTGCCTGCTGCTCAACACCATGTCCTCTTGTTCCATGATGGCGCAGAGCATCGGTTCGATGATCTCCGGCACCACCTACCCCTCCGATGACCCGGAGCTGGTGGCGGTGGAGGCGGACTATGCTGCCAAGGAAGCGGCGCTGCAAGCCGAGATCGACAACATCGAAAGTAGCCATCCGGGGTATGACGAGTACTGCTACGACCTGGATATGATCGGGCATGACCCCCATGAGCTGGCGGCCTACCTGTCCGCGGTCTTGCAGGGCTACACCCGGCAGAGCGCCCAGGCGGAGCTGGAGCGCGTGTTCGACACACAGTATGAACTGACGCTTACCGAGGAAGTGGAGATACGATACCGCACCGAAACTTCCACGGACCCCGTGACCGGCGAGACAACCACCGAGGAAGTCCCGTATGAGTATTACATTCTGAATGTGAAGCTCACCAGCAAGCCCATATCTTCCGTGGCTTCGGAGCTGCTGACACCGGATCAGGTGGAGATGTATCAGGTGTACCGGCAGACGCTGGGTAACAAGCCGCTGATCTTCGGCGGCGGGTCTGCCGACACCAGCGATTCCGAGAGTTTGGCCGGTGTGGAGTTCGTGAACGGCACCCGGCCCGGCAATCAGGCGGTGGTGGACATCGCTAAAAGCCAGGTGGGCAACGTGGGCGGTCAGCCCTACTGGAGCTGGTACGGCTTTAATTCCCGCGTGGAATGGTGTGCCTGCTTCGTGTCCTGGTGCTACGGCCAGATGGGGCTGTCCGAGCCGCGCTTTGCCGCCTGCCAGTCCCAGGGTATTCCGTGGTTCCAGTCTCACGGACAATGGGGCGGGCGCGATTACGCCAATATCGCCCCCGGCGACGCCATCTTCTTCGATTGGGACCTGGACGGTAGCGCCGACCATGTGGGCATCGTAGTGGGCACCGATGGCAGCCGGGTTTACACCGTGGAGGGCAATTCCGGCGACGCCTGCAAGATCAAGAGTTATTCCCTAACCTACGAGTGCATCAAGGGCTACGGCTTGATGAATTGGTGATTTTTTGCGGAGGTATAAAAACTGAATATTGTATCCTTTGGGGGCGGCACGAACAGTGCCGCTCTTTTAGTTGGGCTTCATCAGCACAGGATTCCCGTTGACCTCATCACCTTTGCGGATACCGGGGCGGAACATCCCCACACCTATCAGTTCCTTACAACTATGAACGAATGGCTCCGCGCCCACGGTATGCCGTCCATCACGGTGGTGGAAAAGATGGACCGCAACGGCAACCGACTGACATTGGAAACAGAGTGTCTGCGATCCGGCACGCTTCCCTCCATTGCTTACGGATTTAAGCGGTGTTCTCAGAAGCACAAGGTCGGGCCGCAGGAAAAGTTCTGTAACCACCACCCCTTGTGCCGCGCTGTGTGGCAGGCCGGAAACCGGGTGACACGGTTTATCGGCTACGATGCCGGGGAGCGGAAACGGTATGAACATTCCAGAAAATTCAATGAAGCAGACAAAAAATATGAGAACCGCTACCCGCTGATCGAGGATTGGCACTGGACGCGGGACGATTGTATTCGGGCGATCCAGGAGGCAGGTCTGCCTCTGCCCGGAAAATCGTCCTGCTTCTTCTGTCCCAGCATGAAGCGGGAGGAAATCGAAGCCCTGAAACGGCAGCACCCCGACCTGTACCGGCGGACGCTTGCCATCGAAGAAAACGCGATGCCCCATCTCAAAACCGTCAAAGGGTTGGGGCGCAACTACGCTTGGAAAGAGCGATATGGAATGGAGTGATTTGACTATGGCAAAGAACAAAATCGAGCGCATCGACCAGGAGATCGCCAAGACCCGCGAGAAGATCGCGGAACAGCAGGAAAAGCTGAAAGACCTGGAAGCGCAGAAAACCGAGGCGGAGAACCTGGAGATCGTCCAGATGGTGCGCGCTGTGCGCATGACCCCGGCCCAGCTGTCCGCCATGCTGTCTGGCGGCATGGTGTCCGGCCGGGCGGCGGGTCCCGCCGATTCTGAACAGGAGGAAATGCCCCATGAAGAATAAGAAGATTTTCAGAACCTTTGCCGCCCTTTGCACCTGCCTGATGCTGATGGGCGGCTTCTCTGTGACCGCCTTTGCCCAGGGCGCTGACCCTGCGCCTACGGCCACACCGGAGGCGGACGCCACCAATGACAGCAACGTGGTGGTGGAGGAAACCGAGGACAGCCCCGCCCTGACCCCGGAGGGCAACGCCGCCCTGGTGGATGACTTTGGCGGCAACAAGCAGCTCATCACCGTCACCACCAAGGCGGGCAACTACTTCTATATCCTCATTGACCGCGCCAACGAGGACAAGGAGACTGCCGTCCACTTCTTGAACCAGGTGGACGAGGCTGACCTGGAGGCGCTGATGGAGGACGGCGAGACGGCGGCGGAGGAAACGCCCGCTGTCTGCAACTGCACGGAAAAGTGCGCCGCTGGGGCGGTGAACACGGCCTGCCCGGTCTGTGCCGTGAACATGGCGGAGTGTACGGGCCAGGAGCCGGAACCCACGCCCGCCCCGGAAACAGACCCGGAGCCGGAACAGGAACCGGCGGGGCTGAACCCGGCGATGCTGCTGGTGGTGCTGGCTGTGCTGGGCGGCATCGGTGCGCTGGTCTACTTCAAATTCATCAAGCAGAAGCCCAAGACCAAGGGCAGCGACAACCTGGATGATTACGACTACGGCGAGGACGATACCGAACAGGAGGATGCGGACCCCTGGGAGACCGAGGAATCTGACGAGCCGGAGGACGCCGGCGGGGGCGGCGATGAGGAAAGCGAGAACCCGGCCAAATGACCCGGTTCACCGACAGCCCCTATGAACCCATGATGACGCGCAGGCCGGAGGGCGGGAAGGCAGCTTCCCGTCCTCCCTCTTTATCTCCCGGCCACCCCTGTTATGGCTGCGGAAACTACCGTCCCGGCCAGCCCTGCGTGGGTTTCTGCCACAAAGAGCTGACTGCGTGGCTGCGCGAAAGGAGGAAGCAAAAATGAAATTGGTAATTGCCGAAAAGCCCTCGGTGGCAAAATCCCTGGCCGCCGTGCTGGGCGCTGTTACCCGCAAAGACGGCTACCTGGAGGGCGGCGGTTGGCTGGTGTCCTGGTGCCTGGGGCATCTGGCCGGGCTGGCGGACGCCGCCACCTACAACCCCGACTATGCCAAGTGGCGCTATGATGACCTGCCCATTTTGCCGGAGTCCTGGCGCTTCACCATCGCCAAGGATAAGCGGGAACAGTTTGACGTGCTGCGGACCCTGCTGCGGCGGGAGGACGTGACCGAGGTAGTCAACGCCTGCGACGCTGGGCGCGAGGGCGAGCTGATTTTCCGCACAGTCTACTGCCTGGCGGGCTGCCAGAAGCCCATGAAACGGCTGTGGATTTCCAGCATGGAGGATTCCGCCATCCGGGATGGCTTTGAACACCTGCGCCCCGGCGCGGACTATGACGGGCTGCACCAGGCGGCCCTCTGCCGGGCCAAGGCCGACTGGCTGGTGGGTATCAACGCCACCCGGCTGTTCTCGGTGTTGTACCACCGCACCCTCAACATTGGGCGCGTCATGTCCCCAACGCTGGCCCTCATCGTCCAGCGGGAGGCCGAGATCGACGCCTTCAAGCCGGTGCCGTTCTATACCGTGGCGCTGGACCTGCCCGGTTTTACCGCTGCCAGCGCCCGTATGGATAAGAAAGCCGATGCCGAACAGCTGAAAAACGCCTGCCAGGGCGGCACGGTGACGGTCAAACAGGTGGAGCGCAGGGACAAATCCGAGAAGCCGCCCGCGCTCTATGACCTCACCACCCTCCAGCGGGACGCCAACCGCCTGCTGGGGTTCACGGCGCAGCAGACGCTGGACTATCTGCAAAACCTCTATGAAAAGAAGCTCTGCACCTATCCCCGGACGGACAGCCGATACCTGACCTCCGATATGGCCGAGGGCCTGCCGGTGCTGGTGAATCTGGTCGCCAACGCCATGCCGTTCCGCAAAGGTATCGCCATTTCCTGCGATGCGGCGGCGGTCATCAACGACAGGAAAGTGACCGACCACCATGCGGTGATCCCCACCCGGAACATCCGGGAGGCGGACCTGTCGGCTTTGCCGGTGGGTGAATGGGCCATTTTGGAGCTGGTGGCGCTGCGGCTGCTGTGTGCGGTGGCCCAGCCCTATATCTATGATGAAACTTCTGTCACGGTGGAGTGCGCCGGTACGGAGTTTACCACCAAGGGCCGCATGGTGAAGCAATCCGGCTGGCGGGCGCTGGACGCCGCCTACCGGGCCAGCATGAAAAATGCGGAGCCGGACAAAGAGGCCGAGGACAAAGCCCTGCCGGAGCTGGCCGAGGGCCAGGCGCTGCCAGTCGCCGGTGCCGCCGTTAAGGAGGGCAAGACCACCCCGCCCAAACACTTCACCGAGGAGACCTTACTCTCCGCGATGGAGACCGCTGGGAAAGACGATATGCCGGAGGACACCGAGCGTAAGGGGCTGGGCACCCCCGCCACCCGCGCCGGGATTTTAGAGAAATTGGTGTCCACCGGCTTTCTGGAACGCAAAAAGAGCAAGAAAACCGTGCAGCTTTTGCCGTCCCACGACGCCATTTCCCTGATTACCGTCCTGCCGGAGCAGCTGCAATCCCCGCTTCTGACCGCCGAGTGGGAGTACCGGCTGGGTGAGATCGAGCGCGGCGAGCTGGCCCCGGAGGACTTCATGGCCGAGATCACCGCCATGCTGAAGGAGCTGGTGGGGACTTATCAGGTCATCAAGGGCAGCGAGTACCTGTTTGCCCCGCCCCGCGAGGTGGTGGGCAAATGCCCCCGCTGCGGCGGTGAAATTGCAGAAATGCAAAAAGGCTTCTTCTGCCAGGACAAATCTTGCAAATTTTCGATCTGGAAGAACAACAACTGGTGGGCAGCGAAGCGCAAACAACCCACCAAGGCCATTGTGGCGGCGCTGCTGAAAGATGGCCGTGCCCATGTGGCGGGACTGTACTCCGAGAAAAGCGGCAAGACCTACGACGCCACCGTGGTGCTGGAAGATACCGGCCAGTACGTCAACTTCAAGCTGGAATTTGACCGGCAGAAAGGCGGCGGCAAATGAAACTGAGTTTGTATGAACAGGAAACCATTATCCTCTACAACCAGGCTGAGGCCACCGCCGAGGTCTACACCCATGACCCGAAGCTGCTGGAGAAATTACGGCGGCTGGCGGAAAAGTACCCGGACCAGATCGTGAAAAAGGACCGCCAGACCTTCACGGTGCCCAAACGCTGCGTGTCGGTGCGGGAGCCGTACAGCGCCGAGCGCCGCAAGGCCGCCAGCGAACGGGCCAAGGCTGCCGGGTACAAACCGCCCGTCCCGAAAGCGGGCGGCAAGTAAGCATGGGCGAGAGCGTCTTTGAAGTCGTAAAACAGTCCGTCACCGCCAGAGGGGCGGCGGAGCTTTACGGTATCGCGGTGGGGCGCGGCGGCATGGCCTGCTGCCCCTTCCACGATGACCGCCACCCCAGCATGAAGGTGGACACCCGTTTCCACTGTTTTGGCTGCGGAGCAGACGGCGATGTGATCGACTTCACCGCCAGGCTCTACGACCTGTCCCCCAAGGAGGCCGCCGAAAAGCTGGCCCAGGATTTTGGCCTTTCCTATGACAGCAAGGCCCTGCCCCGGCGAAGCTATGTCCGGCAAAAATCTGAGGCGCAGGTGCGGAAAGAAAAACGGGAACACGGCTGGCGCGTCCTGACGGACTACTACCACTTGCTCCGAAAATGGGAGGCCGACTATTCCCCCAGGACGCCGGACGAGGACCCGCACCCGCGCTTTTTGGAGGCCATCCAAAAGAAAGATTACATGGGCTATCTGCTGGACACCTTTCTCGACAGCAGCACCGAGGAACAGGACCAGTGGATCACAGAACACACCGCTGAAATTTCGGCCATAGAAGGGAGAGTGAACATCATGGCTGACAAACCCACCAACCGGGAACGGTTGCAGCAAATCACGGCAGGCATCGAGCAGGGCATCAAGGAGCTGTTCGAGAGCGAAAAGTATATGCGCTACTTGTCCGTGATGTCCCGGTTCCACCGCTACTCCGTCAACAACACCATGCTCATCTATATGCAGAAGCCGGACGCCACGCTGGTGGCCGGATACAACAAGTGGAAAAATCAGTTTGAGCGTCATGTGAAGCGCGGTGAGCATGGCATCACCATCATCGCGCCCACGCCGTTCAAGAAAAAGATCGAGGAACAGAAGCTCGACCCGGACACCAAGGCCCCCATGCTGGATCAGAATGGCAAGGCGGTCATGGAGAAACGGGAAGTCGAGATCCCCATGTTCCGTCCGGTGAAGGTGTTCGATGTAAGCCAGACGGACGGAAAACCGCTGCCGGAGCTGGCGTCCTCCCTGTCCGGGAACGTCCAGAACTACGAGGCTTTCATGGAGGCCCTGCGCCGGTCCGCGCCGGCGCCGCTTTCTGTGGAGCCGATGGCTGCCAACATGGATGGATTTTTCTCGCCGGACCAGCAGCGCATCGCCATCCGGGAGGGCATGAGCGAGGTGCAGACCGTTTCCGCTGCCGTCCATGAGATCGCCCACAGTAAGCTGCACAACTACGCCAAGGCCCAGGAGGAAGCGGCCAGGGCCGGTGACAAGGAGCCGCCCAAGAAGAAAGACCGCAACACCGAGGAGGTGGAGGCCGAGAGCATTTCCTATGCGGTTTGCCAGTATTACGGTATCCAGACTGGCGAGAACAGCTTCGGCTACATCGCCAACTGGAGCCAGGGTAAGGAGCTGCCGGAGCTGCGGGCCAGTTTGGAGACCATCAACAAGGCGGCCGGAGAACTGATTGCGGACATTGACCGGCATTATAAGGTTATCTGCAAGGAGCGAGGTATTGACCTGACCGCCCAGCCGGAACAGGCTGAACCCCAGCAGCCCACAGAAGAAACGCCCGCCGCACCTACCCCCAGCGCCGAAGCCCAGGAGGCCCTGCTGGTGCTGGACGATACCGCCTATCTTCATGTTCAGCCCTGCGACACCGGCTGGGACTACACGCTCTACGATGTGGCGACCATGAAGCAGCTGGACGGCGGCCAGCTGGACGCGCCGGAGCTGCCCCTGTCCACCGCCGCGCTGAAAATCTGTGAGATGCACGGGATGGGCGGCCAGTCCATTCAGTATGCGCCGTTGTCCATGATTGAGACCTTGCAGGAGGCGGCTGTCCAGCAGATGCAAACAGCGGCCAAGGCCGCTGCCCCGGAAATCACCCAGCTGCCGGACGCCCCGGAACAGCATCTGGACGAATATCCCATGCCGGACCCGGCGCTGACCCAGGACGATTTGGAAAAGTGCGGCTATCTGGACGGGGACCTTCTGCCCCTCTCCAAAGAACGCGCCTATGAGCTGATGGAGCGCGACCTGACCGTTTACATCGTTCAGCAGGGCGAGAACCCGGCGATGGCCTTTGATACCACTGACCTGGACGCCCACGACGGGATCTTCGCCGTCACCCGTGAGGAATGGGAGGAAAGCCCGGCTTTCGATGCCCAGGTCAAGAAGCGTATGGACCACCAGCAGGAACGGGAGCAGGCGTTCCTCGACCACAAGGGCGATTGCTTCGCCATCTATCAGGTGAAGCACACCGACGAGCTGCGGGACATCCGCTATGAGGGGCTGGAATGGATCAAGTCCATCGGGCAGACGGTGCAGCGGGACAATTATGATCTGGTCTACACCGCGCCGCTGGCCCCTGGCGACCTGAAAGGCAGCGTGCTGGACAATCTTGAATACCGCTTCAACAATGAACACCCCGCCGACTATCGCCACCCGTCCATGAGCGTCAGCGACATCGTTGCCATCAAGCGGGACGGCAAGGTATCCTGTCATTACTGCGACAGCTTTGGCTTTGCCGAGGTTCCCGGCTTCCTGCCGGACAACCCATTGAAAAATACGGAGATGGCCGTGGAGGATGACTACGGCATGATTGACGGCATCATCAACAATGGTCCCAAGGAGCAGACGGTGGCCCAGCTGGAACAGCAGGCCCGCAGCGGCCAGCCCATTTCCCTGATGGACCTGGCTGCCGTCGCCCACCGGGAGGACCGGGACAAGAAGAAATCCGTTGTGGAGCAGCTGAAAAGCCAGCCCAAACCCGAACATAAAAAGACAGCGCCCAAAAAGAGCGCGGAAAGGGAGATCTGATATGAACGCTTTGACCTTTGAGGAAACCAACCTGCTGTGCATCTACAACCCCGGCACCCGCCAGGGGGCCATCGAGGCCCTGACCGAGATGCGCGGCCACTTGCAGGCGGACGAGGACGAGCTGCTGGCCCTGACCGACAGTACCCTCGCCAAGCTGCGCGCCATGACCGACGCCGAGTTTGACGAGCTGGAGCTGTACCCGGATTTTGATGAATAACACATTGTTTTGACCCGCAGGGCGGCCACCGTGCCGCCCTGCTTTTATATAAGACCAGGAAGGAGGACAGAATCCCATGCCAACCAAAGCAGAACAATACGCGCAGATGGCCGACCAGGTGGCGCGGCAGCTCACCGGCAGCTGGCAGGAGTGGGCGGGCTTTCTCACCACCGCCGCCCGCCTCTACAAATATCCGTTCCATGAACAGCTGATGATCTACGCCCAGCGCCCGGACGCTACCGCCTGCGCCGAGTACGACCTGTGGAACAACCGCATGGGCCGGTATGTGCGGCGCGGGTCCAAGGGCATCGCCCTGGTGGATGATTCCGGGGACCGGCCCCGACTGCGGTATGTATTCGACATTTCCGACACCGGCACCCGTGAACACTCCCGCACCCCCTGGCTGTGGACGATGAACGAGGAACACACCGCGCCGGTCATGGCGATGCTGGAACGCAACTATGATGTGAGCGGCGGCGACCTGGCCCAGCAGCTGGCCGATGTGGCCGCCAAGCTGGCGGAGGAATACTGGGCCGACCACCGGCGGGATATTCTCCCTATCGTTGACGGTTCCTTTTTGGAGGAGTACGATGAGTACAACATCGAAGTCCAGTTCAAATCCACCGCCGCTGTCAGCATCACCTATGCCCTGATGTCCCGCTGTGGGCTGGAGCCGGAGCAGTATTTCAGCCATGAGGATTTCATGGCGATCTTCGACTTTAACACCCCCGCCACCGTGGGGGCGCTGGGCACGGCGGTCAGCCAGATAAACCAGCAGGTACTGCGGCAGATCGGCGTCACCATCCAGAACTATGAGCGCGCCAAGGGCGCGGAAAGGAGTGCCACACATGGAAAACAACCTGACTTACACGAGGAACGGCGATTACCTGATCCCCGACCTGAAGCTGTCCGAACAGCCGGAGAAGCCCCTGGGCAAGTACGGCAGGATGCGCAAAGCGTACCTGAAGGAACACCGGCCCATCCTCTACAACCAGCTGCTGATGAGCGAGAAGCTGTACCCGCACCTTCGGGAGATCGACGAGACCGCGAACAGCCGTCTGGAGCAGATGATGCCCCGGCTGGCGGAGGCAGCGGGCGCGACGGAGCAGCTGAAAGCCAGCGACCCCATGCAGTGGGTGGGCCTGATGAACACCTGCAAGGCCCAGGCGGAGGAGATCCTGCTGGCGGAACTTATCAACAGCTGACCTTAAACCTGTTCCTCTCCGAAGCGGAACAAATCCATAAAATCGACGAAGCAGAGAGTGTGAAAACGCCCTCTGCTTTTTCTATGCCCAAACCCGCTGCGCAGGCGGAACCTGCGCGCCGGGCGCTGACCCAGGCGGAGATCGACGCCGCCATCCAGGAATGGAACGGCAATATTGAAAGTAAGCACGCGGTTGTCCGCTACATGAAGGACCATGCCCGTGAAAAGGATACCGCCGCCTGGCTGCGGCAGGAGTACGGCGATGATCTCCCGGCCCTGCCTGTGACGGTGGACGGCGCGGCGGGCGACGTGCCCTGGCCCAAGGTGCAGCGCCGGATCGTCCAGCTCATCAAGGAAGATCGGTTCTACACCGAGGCGGAGCAGGACCGATTTGACAACATCGACCCCATCGCCATCCGGGAGGCCCTGGCCGAGCGCGGCATCGTGAACGGCCAGGTGGTGGACCCGGAAAAGCTGGACAGTGATCCATTCATCCGGCAGGTCATGCGGGATGTGGAGGCCGTCGCAACCGAGGAACAGGCCGAGGCAGCGGCAAAGCCGCCTGTGCCGGACTTATCCGGCCAGCCCGTCACCCGCGAGGGCGACACCCTCACCATCGGCAGCGGCGAACCCACCCATGAGATCGACATCACGGTGTCGGACGAGGAATATGCCGCCATCCGGGGCACCATCCCGGAGCGCACCGCCTACGATCCGTCCGCCCCGGTTTACAATGTGGGCAATACCGTCTATCTGGATGACCGCGCCCATCAAATTACCGAACTGCGGGAGGATACGGTGCAGCTGCTGCCCACCGGCATGAGCTATCCCATCTACCGGGTCGAGAGCCGGGAGCGGTTCGAGCAGCTTTTGCGGGCAGACAACCGCAACGACTTCTACACCGAGTTCCTGCCCGTCAACCCTGACACGGCGGACCAGGACCTGCGGGACGTGCTGGCCCACGGCCTGATCGGCGCGCCGGACAAGGCGGAGCTTTCCGAACTGCTACGCACCGGCAAGAGCAACCGGGAGGTCGCCCTGTGGCTGAGCCGGGCCTATCCTGACATCATCGAGACGATGGAGCTGGAGACCGGCGATACCGCCGACTACCGAACCATACCCGAAGGCATCGAGCTGGAATTGCTGGACGCGGACGAGAAGCGACTGGCCATGCTGTTCTTCCGCTGGGATGAGGTCGCACCGCTGCTGCGCGGGCTATATGCCCGCCAGCTGGACGGCTTTGTGCAGGAGCAGGATGAACCGTATATGGAAGCCCCTGCCGCCGTGGAAGAACCTGCCGAAACCGCCAAGCCCATTGAAGAAGCCGCTGAGGCACCGGCGTTCCACTCCGAGACGGTGGCCGTCTACCCCGGTGACAAAAACGGACTTCCCTATGACGTGGTGGTGGAACGGCTGCATGTTGACCGGCCGGAACCCACGCCGCCTGAACCGACGCCGGACACGCAGCCGGAGGAAAAGCCGGATCACCCGGTCGCCATCCCGGTGAACGGTGAGTGGCAGACTTTCCCCAACCAGAGGGCAGCCGAACAGGCGGCCTATCAGGAGTACCGGGACAACCTGCGCCGCAACGCCGAGAACTTCCGCATCACCGACGACCATCTGGGCGAGGGCGGCCCCAAGGCCAAGTACCAGGCCAATGTGGCGGCGATCAAGCTGCTGAAATATCTGGAAGAGACCACCGGGCAGGCCACGCCGGCACAGCAGGAAGTGCTGTCCCGCTATGTGGGCTGGGGCGGCGTGGCGGATGCCTTTGACCCGGACAAACCCGCGTGGGATGCCGAGTATTCGGAACTGAAAGAACTGCTGACCCCAGAGGAATACGCTGCGGCGCGGGCCTCCACCCTCAACGCCCACTATACCAGCCCCACCGTCATCCGCGCCATCTATGAGGCCGTGGAGCAGATGGGCTTCCGCACCGGCAACATTCTGGAACCGTCCTGCGGCGTGGGTAATTTCTTCGGGATGCTGCCGGAGAGCATGGCCGGGAGCAGGCTGTACGGCGTGGAGCTGGATTCCATCAGCGGGCGGATTGCCCAGCAGCTCTACCCCAAGGCTAACATCACCGTGGCGGGCTTTGAGACCACCGACCGGCGGGACTTCTATGACCTTGCCATCGGTAACGTCCCTTTCGGCCAGTACCAGGTGAACGACAAAGCCTACAACAAGCTGGGCTTCAACATCCACAACTACTTTTTTGCCAAGGCGCTGGACCAGGTGCGCCCCGGCGGCGTGGTGGCCTTTGTCACCAGCCGCTACACGATGGACGCCAAGGATTCCACCGTGCGCCGGTATCTGGCCCAGCGGGCCGAGCTGCTGGGGGCGATCCGCCTGCCCAACAACGCTTTCCGCGCCAATGCCGGGACCGATGTGGTGTCCGACATCCTGTTTCTGCAAAAGCGGGACCGCCCGCTGGACATCGCCCCGGACTGGACCCAAACCGGCCGGACCGAGGAAGGCTTCACGGTCAACCAGTATTTTCTGGATCACCCGGAGATGGTGCTGGGGCGGCCCACCGCCGAAAGCACCCAATACGGCAAACAGGATTACACCGTGGCCCCCATCGAGGGGCTGGAGCTGGCCGATCAGCTGCACGATGCCGTGAAGTACATTCGCGGCACCTACCAGGAGGCCGCGCTGCCGGAGTTGGGCGAGGGCGAGGACATCGACGAATCCCTCCCGGCTGACCCCAATGTGAAGAACTACTCCTACACGGTGGTGGACGGCGCGGTGTACTTCCGGGAAAACAGCCGCATGGTGCGCCCCGACCTGAACGCCACCGCCGAGGCCCGCGTCAAAGGGCTGGTGGGGCTGCGGGATTGTGTGCAGCGGCTCATCGACCTGGAGATGGACGCCGCCGCGCCGGATGCCGACATCCGGGCGCAGATGGCCGAACTGAACCGCCGCTATGACGATTTTTCCGCCAAGTACGGACTTATCAATGACCGGGCGAACCGGCTGGCCTTTGCCGATGACAGCAGCTATTACCTGCTCTGTGCCCTGGAGGTGCTGGACGAGGATGGCCGGTTGGAGCGCAAGGCAGATATGTTCACCAAACGCACGATCAAGCCACATGAGGCCGTCACCACCGTAGACACCGCCTCCGAGGCCCTGGCGGTCTCCATTTCTGAAAAAGCCTGCGTGGATATGGCCTACATGGAACAGCTCACCGGCAAAACCGGCGAAGAATTGGCTGACGAGCTGCGCGGTGTCATCTTCCGTGTACCGGGCCAGACTGAGCCGGACGGAACGCCCCATTATGTGACCGCCGATGAATACCTCTCCGGCAACGTGCGCCGGAAGCTGCGCCAGGCCCAGCGGGCGGCGGAGCAGGACCCGGCCTTTGCGGTCAACGTGGAGGCCCTGACCGCCGCCCAGCCCAAAGACCTGGACGCTTCCGAGATCGAGGTGCGGCTGGGGGCAACGTGGATCGACAAGGAGTATATCCAGCAATTCATGTACGAGACCTTCGACACGCCTTTTTACCTCCAGCGCAGCATTGAAGTCCACTACACCCCCTTTACGGCGGAATGGCAGATCTCCGGCAAAAATGTCGTGGGGCAAAACAACGTAGCCGCCTATTCGACCTACGGGACCGGCCGCGCCAACGCCTATAAAATCCTCGAAGATTCCCTCAATCTGCGGGATGTTCGTATCTACGACACCGTGGAGGACGCGGACGGCAAGGAGCGCCGGGTGCTGAACGCCAAGGAAACCACCCTGGCTGCCCAAAAGCAGCAGGCCATCCGGGATGCTTTCCGCGACTGGATTTGGCGCGACCCGGAGCGGCGGCAGGCACTGGTGCGCCAGTACAACGAGGAAATGAACGCCACCCGCCCCCGCGAATATGATGGCAGTCACATTGTTTTTGGCGGCATGAACCCGGCCATCACCCTGCGGGAACATCAGAAAAATGCCATCGCCCATGTACTGTACGGCGGCAATACCTTGTTGGCCCATGAGGTGGGCGCGGGCAAGACATTTGAAATGGTGGGGGCCGCGATGGAGGCCAAGCGGCTGGGGCTGTGCCAAAAGAGCTTATTCGTGGTCCCCAATCACCTGACCGAGCAGTGGGCTTCGGAGTTCCTGCGTCTGTACCCGTCCGCCAACATTCTTGTTACGACCAAAAAGGACTTTGAGAAACACAACCGCAAGAAGTTCTGCGCCCGCATCGCCACCGGCGACTACGACGCCATCATCATGGGTCACTCCCAGTTCGAGAAAATCCCCATCAGCAAGGAACGCCAGGAGCGGCTGCTGCATGAGCAGATTTGGGAAATCACCGAGGGCATCGCTGAGGTGGAGGCCAGCGGCGGGGAACGGTTTACTGTCAAGCAGCTGGAACGCACGAAAAAGTCTCTGGAAGCGCGGCTGGAAAAGCTGCAAGCCGAGGGCCGCAAGGACGATGTGGTGACGTTTGAACAGCTGGGCGTGGACCGGCTCTTTGTGGACGAGGCGCACAATTATAAAAACCTGTTCCTCTATACAAAAATGCGGAATGTGGCGGGCCTTTCCACTACGGACGCGCAGAAATCCAGCGATATGTTTGCCAAGTGCCGGTACATGGATGAAATCACAGGCGGGCGCGGTGTAGTTTTTGCCACCGGCACGCCGGTTTCCAACAGCATGACCGAGCTTTACACCATGCAGCGGTATCTCCAATATGACCGGCTGCAAGAGCTGGGCATGGCGCACTTTGACTGCTGGGCCAGCCGCTTCGGGGAGACAGTGACCGCTTTGGAGCTTGCCCCGGAAGGGACCGGCTACCGGGCGCGGACCCGCTTCTCCAAGTTCTTCAACCTGCCGGAGCTGATGAACCTGTTCAAAGAGGTGGCAGACATCAAGACCGCCGACCAGCTCCATCTTCCCACCCCGGAGGTAGAATATCACAACATCGTGGCCCAGCCCACCGAACAGCAGCAGGAAATGGTGAAGGCGCTCTCGGAACGCGCTTCCCTGGTACACAGCGGCACGGTGGACCCGTCCCAGGACAATATGCTCAAGATCACCAGCGACGGGCGCAAGCTGGGGCTGGACCAACGGATCATCAACCAGCTGCTGCCGGATGAGCCGGGCACCAAGGTCAATCAATGCGTGGACAATATCATGCAGATTTGGCGGGACGGCGAGGCCGACAAGCTGACCCAGCTGGTGTTCTGCGACATCTCCACGCCCCAGGCCCGGCCTGCCAAAAAGGTAGCGAAGGCGCTGGACAACCCGACCCTCCACGCTTTGGAGGACGCGGTGCCGCTGGACGAGCCGGAACCGGCCTTTACGGTCTACGAGGACATCCGGCAGAAGCTCATCGCTAAAGGTGTGCCCGCCGAGCAGATTGCCTTTATCCATGAGGCCAACACCGAGGTGCGCAAAAAGGAGCTGTTCTCCAAGGTCCGCACCGGCCAGGTGCGCGTCCTGCTGGGCAGCACGGCCAAGATGGGTGCAGGCACCAACGTGCAGGATCGCCTGGTGGCGCTGCATGACCTGGACTGCCCGTGGCGGCCCGGCGACCTGGCCCAGCGAAAGGGGCGCATCGAGCGCCAGGGCAACCAGAACGAGACCGTCCATGTGTACCGATACGTCACGGAGGGGACTTTCGACGCCTACCTTTGGCAGACGGTGGAAAACAAACAGAAATTCATCAGCCAGATCATGACCTCCAAATCGCCGGTGCGAAGCTGCGACGATGTGGACGAAACGGCGCTGTCCTTTGCCGAGATCAAGGCGCTGTGCGCCGGAGACCCGCGCATCAAGGAGCGTATGGACCTGGATGTGGACGTGGCGCGGTTAAAGCTGATGAAGGCCGACCACCAGAGCAAGCAGTACCGCCTGGAGGATCAGCTGCTCAAAACCTTCCCGGAGGAGATCGAGAAAAACAAAGGATTTATCGCCGGACTGGAAGCCGATATGAAAACGCTGGCGGAACACCCCCACCCGGAGGACGGCTTCGCGGGTATGGAAGTCCGTGGCGACACCCTCACCGACAAGGAAAACGCCGGGGCCGCGCTGCTGGACGCCTGCAAGGAGGTCAAAGGGACCGACCCGGTGCCGGTGGGCAGTTACCGGGGCTTTGCCATGTCGGTGTCGTTTGACGCTTTCCGGCAGGAGTATATGCTCCTGCTGAAAGGCCAGATGACCCACCGGGCGACGCTGGGCACAGACCCCCGTGGAAATCTCACCCGTATCGACAATGCGCTCAGTCAGATGCCCCAGCGGCTGGAGGCGGTGAAGAACCAGCTGGACAATCTCTACCAGCAGCAGGCCGCCGCCAAGGCGGAGGTGGGCAAGCCATTTCCCCAGGAGCAGGAACTGCGGGATAAATCCGCCCGGCTGGCCGAACTGGACGTACTGCTGAACATGGACGGCCGGAGCCGCCCTGCGCCGGAGACGATGCTTGCCAAGAGCAGCCGCCCCTCGGTGCTGGAGGGTCTGAAACGCCCGGTGCCGCGCAATCCCGAAAAGAAACCCAAACACCACGAACAGGAGGTGCGATAAGATGAATACCGACAAAAACGCGGTCCTCTATGAGAAGATGGCCGCCGAACAGGACAAGTTCCGTGACTGGCTGAAAAGCCAGCCCCCGGAGGAAATTCTAAAGCATACCTATGAGTACACGGTCCGGGAGGACATCCTGATGGCGATGGAGGAACTGGACCTGCCCCAAAGCCGGGCCGCCGCGCTGCTGGCGTCGCCGTCCCCGCTGGCCGACGTCTACAAGGAGTTTTCTGACCGGGAGACTTCCTACATGGATGTGGTGCGGGACAGCAT
>ERZ894217.512-NODE-512-length-21346-cov-7.387769_pt1 | contig 21346 bp, 14 predicted proteins | sample MGYA00380291_ERZ894217 | MGnify/ENA primary metagenome ERZ894217 (study PRJEB32331, sample SAMN06328480) | human gut metagenome | biome: human gut microbiome; feature: stool | host: Homo sapiens | collected 2013-07-05 ...
TCCGCGGCCTGCGTGCCGGCGGCACGGGCCAAATCATCGATTGCAAGGGTGTCGGCGCTCAGGGCGCGGTGACGTCCGTCGAGCGCGGGCTCGCCCGCCTGCTCCACGGCAAGCGACTCGCCGGTGCGCATACGCCAAGCGGCGCGACGACCCCAGACGAGGGACTCAAGCAGGCTGTTGGAGGCCAGGCGGTTCTTGCCGTGCACGCCGTTGCAAGCCGTCTCGCCGGCGGCGTAGAGCTCGGGCATCGAGGTGCGGCCGTCCTTGTCAACCCACACGCCGCCCATAAAGTAGTGCTGCGTGGGCGTGACGGGGATGGGCTCGTCCAGGATGTCGCGACCGTCCTCCAGACAGCGCGCGCGGATGTTGGCAAAGTGCCCGGTCACCACGTCGCGCTCGACCGGGGCAAAGCTCAGCCACTCGTGCTCGGTGCCGTCCTGCTTCATCTGCTCGCGGATGGCGGCGGCGACCACGTCGCGCGGCTGCAGCTCGTCGGTAAAACGCTCGCCGGCGGCATTGAGCAGAATCGCGCCTTCGCCGCGGCAGCTCTCGCTGATCAGGAAGGTGCGGCCCGGCTGCGGCGAGAACAGGCCCGTGGGGTGAATCTGCACGTAGTCCAGGTGCTCCATCGTAATGCCGTGCTCCTGGGCGATGTAGCAGGCGTCGCCCGTGAGCTGCGGGTAGTTGGTCGAGTGGTCGTATACGCCACCGATGCCGCCCGTCGCCCACAGCGTATGGCAGGCGTGAATCTCAAACGGCTTGCCGGCATGCACGCCCTCGGCGGCATTTACCAGCTCGTCGGCGGGACGAGCCGAATCGTCCTCGTCCACGGGAACGGCGATGACGCCGGTGCACACCGTGGCGCCGTCGCGCTCGCCGGTCAGAATGTCGGTCATGGCCACGTGCTCAAGAATCTGCACGTTGTCCAGCTTGCGCACGGCCTGGAGCAGCTTGGTCGTAATCTCCTTACCCGTAATGTCGGCATGGAAGGCGATACGCGGGCGGCTGTGCGCGCCCTCGCGAGTGAAGTCGAGGCTGCCATCGGCCTTGCGCTCAAAGTCCACGCCCATGGCCAGCAGGTCGTTGATGACCGAACGGCTCGAGCGGATCATGATGTCGACGCTCTCGCAACGGTTCTCGTAATGGCCGGCGTGCATGGTGTCCTCAAAGAAGGCGTCGTAGTCCGAGCCCTCGGGCAGCACGCAGATACCGCCCTGCGCGAGCATCGAATCGCACTCGTCGACGGCGCCCTTGGAGAGCATGATCACGCGCGTGCTCTTCGGCAGATTGAGAGCCGCGTACAGGCCCGCCACGCCGCAGCCGGCAATGACGACGTCGCACTCCATATCGAGGTATTGCTTGGTTTCCACAGGAATCCTCTCCCTTGTAATGCGACATAAGGGACTGTTCCTCATGTCGCATCGTTTTAGCGCGCTGCGTACTCGAGCATGCGGTCGAGCGTGAGTTTGGCCTGGTCGGCGGCCTCGTCCGACACGCCGATTTGAACCTCGCCCTCGCCCGTCTCCAGGCAGCGCACAAGCTTTTCGAGCGTGATGAGATCCATGTTGACGCAAGTGGGCTGCACCGCGGGGAAGTAGAACTTCTTGCCGGTGCCCTGGCAGCGGCGCTCGAGCTCGTAAAGCACGCCGCGGACCGTCACGATGATGAACTCGCTCGCGTCCGACTCCTCGGCATATTTGATGATGCCGGCGGTGGAGCCGATGTAGTCGGCTTCGGCAAGGACATCGGCCTTGCACTCGGGGTGTGCCAGTACGAGCGCGTCGGGGTGGGCCTCCGTCGCATCGACGATCTGCTCGACCGTGATGATGTGGTGGCGCGGGCAGTAGCCGCTGTTGAGAATGACGTGCTTCTGCGGCACTTGCTCGGCCACGAAACGGCCCAGATTCTGGTCGGGAATGAACAGAATGTGCTGCTGCGGCAGCTCGGACACGATCTTGACAGCGTTGGAGCTGGTAACGCACACGTCACTCCAGCTTTTGATCTCGACCGTCGAGTTGACGTAGCACACCACGGCCAGGTCATCGCCATACTCGGCACGGGCGGCATCGACCGTCTCGCGCTTGACCATGTGCGCCATGGGGCAGTCCGCGTTCGGCTCGGGCAGCAGCACGGTCTTGGTGGGATTGAGCAGCTTGGCGCTCTCGCCCATAAACTCCACGCCGCACAGCACGATGGTCTGCTGCGGCAGGCTCTTAGCGAGTTTTGCCAGGTAGAAGCTGTCGCCGACGTAATCGGCAACGGCCTGGACCTCGGGCGCCACATAATAGTGTGCCAGGATCACCGCGTCACGTTGGGTTTTTAGTTGCTGAATGGCCTCGACGAGCTCTGCGGGCACCAGTGCCGCGCGCTCCGTTGCCGTCGTTGCCGATGCCAGGCCGGCCGCAATATCGCGTGCAAGCTCCGATGCATCCATGTTCGCGCTCTGTGCCATCAAGGCCCCTCTCTTTTGGCGAATCTTGGGGCTTTAGTATGACACCTAGGTTTACAGCTGACAAGACAGCTGTAAACCTAGGTGTAAAGTTGAAATAAAGATTCAATTACGGAGCGACCCATTTTAGAATTGGCGAGCTGAAAAGAGCCGAAATGGCTTCTTTCTAATATTTGAACCCTCTGTTTGATGCCCCAGTTTGAGGGGCCGTGGGCAAAAAAGGGCAAATATGAGTACTGTTACCAGATTAGTAGCAGCGTTTTTCGGTCCGTCAGGCCCATGAATCGCCTTTTTGGGCTCCGAATCCAGCGACAGGCATCCCAAAATCACGCTCGCGACGCTCCCTAGACCCGTTTTGAGCCTTATTTTGCTGTTACTAAAATAGTGACAGTACTCATATTTGCCATTTTTTGCCCACAAGACCTCGCGGCGCCACAAAAAAGGGGCCCGGATGGCGAAATCCGGGCCCCAAGGGGATGAGGAGGCGACTAGGCGCGGCGCCTCATGGCGTATGCCAGCAGCAGAACTGCCACGCCGGCTGCAAGTACGCCACCAGCCATGGCGTACATCCCATCGCCGACCGAAGGCATGGTCGCCTTGCCAGCCTTCTTCTTGGACTTAGAAGACGTGGTCGTCGTGGTCGTGGTGGTCTGGCTCGAATCGGGCGTCGGCTTGGCGGCCTCGGCAATGGTAAAGGTCGTCTCGGCCGTACCCGTGGTCGAAACCACGCTCAGCTTATGCTCGCCCACGCCAAGCGTCTTCACGAAGCTCGCCTTGAGCGTCACGATTGTAGAGCCCGAGGTAAGAACGAAGTTATCAGCACCGACTTCCATGTCGTCGACCAGCACCGTCTTGAAGTACTTGATCGGCGCGTTCGAGCGGAAGCTCAGGTCCTTGGCGGTGTCGACCGTAATCGCCTGGCCTGCACCCTCAATGATCGTGGGGGCCAGGATCGCGATGTCCTCGGTCTTGCCCTTCTCGCCGCAGACAGTGCACTCCTGGTGCCTCTCGCCCTTGGCCTCGGTGGTCGCCGGCTTGTCAACGACCCACTCAAAGGTGTGCTCAGCCTTGTCGAGGATCTCGCCGCAGCGGCAAATATGCCAGTGGTTCTTGGCGTCGTGCGCCCAGCCGGAGCCGTCGGGTTCGTGCTTGAGCACGCCCTCGACCGTCACGTTCACATCGCCCTCGACGTCCTTGAGCTCATAGGTGCCGTCGTCAGCGAGCTTAACGGCCTTACCGTTGACGCTGACAGCGTAGTCCTTGCCCGTAAAGTACGCGCCGTCGATGCTGATGGCGAGCTTTGCAGAGCCGTGCCAGTCGAGCTCGGTTGCCGTCGAGGTGAGCGTGAAGCCCACCTGGTTGCCCGGCAGCGTCACGACGAGCTTGCGGCCAGCCTTCACGGTAACCTCGGTGACGGCAGAGGCATCGTAGTTGGCCTTAGCTTGGTAGCGCACCTCGTACACGCCGGCGGCGAGGTCCTTGAGCTCAGTCACGTCCTTGCCCACGGCCTGCTACTCGGCGGCGCCCTGAGCGCGCCACTCCATGGTGGCGTCGACGCCCGTGATCTTGCCGTCCTTCTTGCCGCTCACGGTCTCGGCTTCGGCCTGGACCACCGGCGCGTCCTGCGCGGCGTTCTTGATGGAGAACTCGCAGGTCAAGCCATCGGCGGGCAGCGTGTAGTTGCCCGCGGCCTTGCCCGTCAGCTCGGCGAGGGTCGCCGTGTACGGAGCGCCCACCTCGGTCTGGGAACCATCGACGAACGCACCGAGGTCATCCTTGCCGATGACGTTGCCAAGCTCTGCCACGGGGCAGTGCTCCTTGCCATCGTAGACGAATTCTGTGGTACCCCACGTCACGGTGAGCAGACGCCGGTTGATGATGAACGTGCCGTCATTGAGCGTAATCGCGTAGTTGGGGTTCGCGCCCTCGAGCTGTGTCAGGCGCAGAGCATAGCCACCCTCGTGCACATCGTCACAGTCTTCGCGCTCGATCTCGAGCTCAAGCGTATCGTCCCCGACGAGCTCGCCAGAGGTGACCGACCACTCAAAGACGGGGTCTTTCTCGCCGTAAATCTTGGAGGCGTCCTGAGCGGTGACCGTGATCGCGCGAGGCGTGACCTCGAGCGTCACCTGGCCCTCGACCGTCGCACCGCCGATCATCACCCTATAGGCAACGTCCAGCTTGCTAACGTCCTTGATCTCGGGGGCAGTGGTAGACCAGGTCTTGCCGTCGTCGGTGCTGTACTCGGCCGTCGCGCCCTCGGGCAGCGCGGAAGCATTGACCGTGTGATACGCGCCGTCGTATTCGCCGGAGTAACCGGGGATAGCAGCAGCCGGAATCTCCTCGGAGGCAAGGGCGCACCCGCAGACGACGCACTGACGGTGACCGAAGCCCTTCTCGGTCGCCGTGGGAGGCGTGTCGACAACCCACGTAAAGGTGTGCGCGGCCTCGTCAATCTTGCCGCCGCAAGTACACTCGTGCCAGTGCGTATTGTCGTCGGAGATCCACTTATCGCTCACAGCCTCGTGCTTGCGCACGCCCTCGACCGTCACGTTCACGTCGCCCTCGACGTCCTGGACGGTGAACTCGCCGCGGTCGTTGAGCGCCACAGCGCCTCCGTTGACCTTGACGACATAGGCGAGGGAGTCGGCAAAGTAGCCGTCCTCGATGCTGATAGTGAGGGTGGCAGAACCATGCCAGTCGAGCTCGGTCGCGTCAGCCGTGAGCTTGTAGCCGACCTGTTCGGCGGGCAGCGCCACAGCGAGCTTGCGGCCCGCGGCAACCGTAACCTTGGTCGCGGCGGAGGCTTCGTGGTTGTCATCGGCGCGGTAGCGCACTTCGTACGTGCCCGCGGCAAGGCCGCTGAGCTCGGCCACGCCTTCGGGCACAGCCTGATACTCGCCCGATTCCTTGGCGCGCCACTCCATGGTGGCGTCGACGTCCGTGATCTTGCCGTCTGCCTTGGCGCTGACGGTCTCGGCCACACCCTGGACCACCGGCGCGCCCTTGGGCGCCTTCTTGATAGAGAACTCGCAGGTCAGACCCGTTGCCGGCAGCTTGTAGTTGTCCTTGTCGGCGCCCGTCAGCTCGGTGATCTCCGCCGTGTAGGTGCCAGCCTTGACTGCGGCACCGTCGACGTACGCACCGAGCTTATCGCCACCGACGACGTTGCCGAGCTCCGCCTGGGGGCAGTGCTCCTCGCCGTCGTAGGTGAACTCGGTGGTGGCGTCCCACGTCACGGTGAGCTCGCGCCTGTTGATGGTGAACTTACCAGACTTGAACGTAATCTCGTAGTTGGGGTTGGCGCCCTCGGACTGCGATGCCGTCACGGCATAGCCGCCCTTGCTCACGGTCTCGCCGGCCTTGCGGGAGACGGTGATGCCCTCAAGGGACTCGCTCTCGACGAGCTCGCCCTTGGTGACCTTCCAGCCCAAAGCAGCGGGATCATCGTCGCCGTAGGTCTTAGAGGCATCGGATGCCGTCACGGTGACCTTGCGAGGCGTCACCACAAGCTCTGCGTCACCCTCGATAGCGGCACCGTCGACGGTCGCACGGTACTTGAACGGCAGGGTGCCGACGTCCTTAATCTCGGGAGCGGAGATAGACCAATTGACGCCACCGTCGATGCTGTACTGGGCCGCCGTGCCCTCGGGCAGGGCCGAGACATCGGCAGTGTGGACCTTGCCGTCATACTCGCCGGAGTAGCCAGCAACAGAGGCTGCCGGGATTACAACCTTCTCGGAGGAGTTGTAGTCACAGACGGTGCAGTGCAAATGCTTGGATCCGGACTTCTCGACCGTAGGCTTCTCGTCGATTATCCACTCGAAGGAATGCTCGGCAACGTCAATCCGCTCACCGCACGTGCAAACATGCCAGTGAGAAGAATCGTCGCTCTTCCAACCGGTGCCATCGGGCTCGTGCTTGGCGATGCCCTCGACGGTAATCACGGTGTCTTTCTCAACCTTAGAGAGCTGGTAAACACCCTGCTCGCTAGGCTTGATGGTCTCACCGTTTGCCTTAACAGCAAGATCCTTGGTCGCGTAATAGCCATCCGTAGCCGTAAGCTTAAGCGTCGCAGAACCATGCCAGTCGAGCTCAGTCGCGTCAGCCGTGATCGTGTAGCCCGCCTGCTCAGCCGGCAGCGTCACCTTGAGCTTGGGCCCAGCGGCGATCGTAACGGTAACGATCTCGGAGGCTTCATAATTCGTCGTCGCCCCGTAGCACAGGCGATAGGAACCGGGCGCAAGATTCTCAAGCTTGTCGCCATCGACCAGATCACTTGCCTTGATGAACATCATCTGCTTGCTAGGCTTGCCCAGCATCATCGATGTATCAACGCCCTCAATCGTGCCGTCGTGTTTACCACTCACGGTCTCCGCTGTCGCCTTTACATTGGGAGCGCTATCCCGTTTGGCCTTGGCGATAGCGTACTTGCATTCAATGCGCGAAGAGGGCTTCCGATAATTAGCAAGAACTGCGTTCTCACCAATAAGATTGCTTACATACGCCGTATACGTGCCGGCATTTACCTTTACAGCATCAGTGACATTGAGAGACACGTCGTCGCCGTTAACCAGATTGGTTATCTCTGCCGTGGGACCCTGTTCTTGGCCGTTATAAACGTATTGACCAACATTCCACGTCACATCGATAGTGCGACGCGTAATAGTGAACTCGCCCGCCTCAAACGTAATGTCGTAGTTAGCGTTGGCGCCCTTTTCCTGAGAAGCCGTCACCTTATACGTCTTATAACCAGTCAGGACTTTCTCCCCCTCATCACGCTTGTACGTGATACCAGAAAGCGTATCGCCCTCCATAAGGGAGCCGGCCGTCACTTTATAGGTAAAGTCGGGATCCGGATCACCATACGTTTTAGAAGCAGTAGCAGGCGCCACCGTGATCGGGTACGGCGTCACCTCGAGCGTCACCTGTCCCTCGATGTCGGAAGCACCGGGGGTGATCACCTTATAGTCGACAGTGGTCTTGCCGACGTTTTTGATTGTTGGAGTATCCGTTTTCCACGAGGCGCCACCGTCGATGCTGAACTGAGCCGTCGCGCCATCCTTAAGGTCGACGCTCACGGCATGCTCTTTGCCGTCATACACGCCGACATAACCGCCGATGCACGCCGGAGGAATCTCCTCCTTGCGCAGGACATAGCCGCACGTGGAACATTGATACTGCTTTAGACCAGGCTTCTCGCTGGTGGGAGCCGTGACTTCCTCCCAGCAGAATTCATGCTTGCCTTCGTTAATTTTCTCTTTGCAACGGCATACCTGCCAGTGGGTGCCATCTGAGCCCTCGGTCATAGACCACTTGCCATCCTTCGACGCGCAAGGACCCTCCGCGATTGTGAAGGCGTTAGCCTTCGAAGCATAGTGGTTGTTGTCCTCCTTAAAGCGCACCTCGTACATGTCGGCGGACAAATCGTCGATTGAGGTTTTACCGGCAGGGACGGATTTCCACCCTTTGGCCCCGAATTTTCTCCACTCATAGGTCTCATTCAGGTTGGAAAGCGACCCGTCCTTGAGGAAATGCGCGCTTGGGTTCTTGACCTTGACACCCGTGCCAGCGCTAGCGATATAACGCCACGGAACAGGCTGGCTGGCAGGCGTGATCTCAATCTTAACCGATCCTCTCTTTGTCACATAGTCTTTCGCGGTGATGCGGTAATTGACCGTTACGGAACAGACCTCGTCCCCGTCATCACGCTGAACATCCGTATAACTCGGAGCCGCCGTTGTCCATTCGTCGCTCCCATCAACGTTGTACTCGATCGTCATGTCGGCAGGAGCTTTTTCCACCGAGATGTTGACGCCATGCGGCTGCCCGTCATAGACGCCCTCGAATCCCTTAGCCGTCACGTTTTCGAACTGCGTGCCCGTGATGGTCCAGCGTGCGAATGTCGAGCCTGTGTAGTTGCCCATGCCCTTGATATAGACCAAGTAGTACGGGTAATAGGAATTGGAGCTGGGAGGATCGACCGCACTCACCGTGCTATACGTCGGGTCATTATCAATCTCGTAGTCACCATCTTTGACGAAATACGACCAGCTTTGAGCGTCGTAGTTGTAGACCTTAACGGAGAAACTCGGCGTAATCGTCTTACCCGTCCACGGGTACGCACGAACTGTCTCACCATTGATCTTGGTGTCTTCTCCGCCATTATTGAATTCAAACGTGATCCCGCTGACATCACGCAAATCAAGCGGCTTAATCTGGAACTCGCGAGTAAGCGTTAGGGCGTCATCCTGGCCATCGACCCTAACTTTGGACTCGATACGATAAATTCCCGCATCGGTGGGAACCTTTTCCAGTGCCTCGCCCTTGCTGTCGCCCCACTTCGTAAGCTTATAATACCTGGATTCGAAGATATGAACGCTTCCTGTCGAGACGATATCGTCTCGAGCATAGCCGCTCTTATTCGACATCGTCAGTGTTGGAGCTACCTCACTGCCACTGTACGGAATGCCGAGCTTTCCTTCGCTCACCGTCGCCCCATCGATGCCCAGCTCGACGGCATAACCATTTTTGTAGTTGCAATCGCTCGGACGCATCTTGCCGGAGCAGGTGACCTTCAGCTGACATGAGCTGTTGGCGGCCTTTTCCACCGACCACACATGCTCGTGCGGCAGGCGCATGGCGTACACACATCCGTCGTCTGTCTTTCCGATGCCGACGCTCGGATCGTCCGTAGTAACACGAGAGCGCAGGTCGGCCTCTTCGATGCCGCAGGTGCCGAGTGGCCACTGCGTGCCCGTATAAGAGCCCAACTGATCGTCCTTAAGCGACAGCTGGACCTTACCTGTGAAGGATTCTGCAATGTTCAATTTGCCGAGGTAGTAAACCCCCGGGGTATCGAGCGCGAGACCTCGAGCACCCTTATCGACGTTAGTAGTAATGGTCGTGTTGCCAGCAAGCGTCACCGTTCCGCGAGCATACACAGTGTTTCGACGTGTATTCGCATCAGCATAGTAGTACGTGCCCTCGGCATAAGTATCAGAGATCTTGGTGTTGTTGAGCGTGCAAGCCGAGCCTTTAGCAACCGCGATTGCACTCGTCATGACCATATCTTGCGTATAGTTCGCCGCCGGAACCCGCGAGTCCATTGACTGAACGAGGCAATTGTTGAGCGTGACATCCGAATTGTTGACGACAATATTGCCCGCATGTGTATGCTCGTTTGTATCCTCAACCCCAAGGCTCTTGCACCAAATCGATTCCTGCCTGTTGTTGTTAAACGTGCAGTTATTGAGCACGACATTGGGACGGAACCCACGGCCCACAACGCTCAATGCGCCAGCGCAGTTATCACAGTTGCCCTCGAAAGTGCAATTGTTAAAGGTCGCGTCTAGACTCTTCCCGCTGTTCTGCGAACCGCGGATGGTGACGGGCGCAGGAGAGGCGGTGTATAGGTAAGTGCTGTTCCCGTAGTTATGGTCATGTCCATAACTCGCCGTTCCCGTTCTGCAATCCCAACCAATTACAGAGACGTCCTCAAATACGGCCGATTCGCCCCCGTCCATCGTGCCGTATAGCGCAATAGCGCGTTTGGACCTTTTTCCTGTAATGGTTCCCAGCTCGATGCCGCTCATCTTGAAGTTTAAGCTCCCGCCGGCACACCGCTTGTCGATAACAGAATCTGCGCCATACGTTTTATCCGGATTTGCATCGTCAGACAAGAAACTATGGCCATTGCAGTCAAACTGAGTTTGAAAGGAACCGTTGGTGCCGATGAATTCGATGTAGCCGCCCTTGAGGACGAAGAGCTCGCCGCTAGTAGAGTCTCTCTTGTCGACTATCGTGCCGCCATATTTGGGTTTTTTGGAAAAATAAACACGCGTCGGGTCGTCTTTGGTGCCGCCCTCGACCTCATAGTAGCCAAGAGTAATCTCACCGCCGATGACGTAGTCTTTTCCCGCTTCGAGCTTCACCGAGTAGGGGTATTGGAGGCCCGTACGACTTCTCTGAGCCAGAATCACGTCCTGCGGAATATCCGCCGTAGTCGCTGCCTCGGCCGCCGCCGGCGACGCCACGAGTGCGCATGCCACGGTGGCGATACCCAGCAGGCGCGTCAGAGCGGCGCGCATCCCCATCTTCTTCTCCCTCATCGTAGCTCCCCTTATCCCTATGCTCTCGCGATGCCCGACATCGCTTGGCGCTGGCGGCTGGCATAATCCCCGGCCAACCGCCAGCATCTGTTGACATGTTTATCCACGGATTATTTTGCGGCGGCGCTTTCTGACACCCCGCCGCTCGGCGTGAGTTGCACGCCGTGGGGCGCAAACGGGATGCGCCTCGGCGAGCGGCACGCGCCCGATGTGGCAAAATCGAACTACTAAGGGGGCTCAGAATGCTCAAGATTATTGCCTGCGACGACGACGTCGTATTTCTAGATAGACTGCACCGGATGATCGACCGCTGGTCGAGCGAGACGGGCACGGCGGTCGATGTTGCGCTCGTCACGCGCGGCGAGGACCTGCTGGCCCGCCATGCCGCATCGCGCGCCGACATCATCCTGCTCGATATGATCATGCCGCTCGTCAACGGCATGGACACCGCGCGCGAGCTGCGCCAGTCCGATACCGCCGTGCGCCTGGTGTTCCTCACCTCGTCACCCGAGTTTGCGCTGGAGTCCTACGAAGTCCGCGCCTTCGACTACCTGCTCAAGCCCGTGGCATACGAACGCCTGGCACAGCTGCTCGACGAGCTTTCGAGCATGCGCCCGTCGGCGACCGACGAGTTCGTCATCAAAACGTCCTTTGGTTACCATGCCCTGCGCCTGTCCAACATCGAATATGCCGAGGTACGCAACAAGCACGTGGTTTTCCACCTGCGCGACGGACGCGATATCGAGGCGCTCGAGTCGTTCCGCAGCGTCGAGGACCGCTTGGCGCAAAACGCGGTCTTCTTTAAATGCCATCGCAGCTACCAGGTCAACCTGCGCAACATCGATCATTTCGATCGGACGGAGATCGTCATGCGCTCGGGCGCGAGCATTCCTCTTTCGCGCAGCAGCAAGCAGGGATTCCAGGACGCCTACTTTGCGGTGCGATTTGAGGGCGGGAGGCGCTGATGCCTGCATCAGTCGAAATGGTTCTTTGGGCGATTCACCACGCCACGACGCTGCTCTTTGGCGTTTTTGCCTCGGCGGCGCTCTGCGGTGTCGAAATCAATCGACGCCATGCGCTCGAATTGCTGGGGATCGGCGCCGCAACCGGCGCCGCCTTCTCGATTGCCAATGCCGTTGGTGGAGAACTGTTTGCCCGTCAGGCCTACCCGCTCGTCGTGCACCTGCCGCTTATCATGTTCCTCTGCACGCGCTACCGCTTAAGTCCGCTGCTCGCGGCACTGGGCGTCACCAGCGCCTACCTGAGCTGCCAGTTTAGCAACTGGATGGGTATCGCCGCATTCGCAGCCACCGACTCGCAGATTGCATACTACCTTGCGCGCATCGCGACCACGCTCGGCGTCTTTGCCGTCCTCCTGCACTGGGGCGGCGATATCGGTCCGCGCCTGGCGATTAAAAACCCTACTGAGCTGGGCATTCTTTTAATTCTGCCGCTTGTCTACTACATCTTTGACTACGCCACCAACGTCTACACCACGCTGTTCCACTCGGGTTCGGTGGTGACCGTTGAGTTTCTGGCCTTTGCCCTTTGCGCCTTCTATCTTATGTTTCTTGCCGTTTACCTGCGCGAATACGAAGCAAAGGAAGTCGCCGAGCGTGAACGCTGGATGCTCGAGACGCGCGACAACTCCGCCATCAAAGAGCTCGAGGCCTGGCGCCAATCCGGACGCGAGCTGTCGATTCTTCGCCACGACATGCGGCACTTTTTGCGCGGTTTGGCCGTTTTAATTGAGGAGGGCCACACCGACGAGGCGCTCGACCGCATCGATGAGCTCTGCGAGGCCAACGACCGCACCGCCGTACGCCGTTACTGCGCCAACGAGACGATCAATATCGTGCTTTCGTCATTTAGCTCAGATATCAACAAGCACGGCATCACCGCCGACCTGCGCGCCGCCGTGCCCGAAACCGTTCACGTGGGCGATGCCGACCTGTTCAGCGTGCTTTCGAATGCCCTGGAAAACGCCATCATCGCTGCAAGCGCCGCCCCCGAAGGCAAACGCTTTGTCGACCTGAACCTGCGGTTTGAGGACGGCCAGCTGCTGCTTTTGGTTTCCAATACGTTTGGGCGCGCGCCGCGCATGGTCGACGGCATGCCCGTGACCCAACATGCCGGTCACGGCTTTGGCACCAAGAGCATTAAGCTCGCCGTGGAGCGCATGAACGGCAACTGCCAGTTCCGCATCAACGGCGACCGGTTTGAGCTGCGCGCCGTGATGTAGGGGCGCGACACTGGACTCGCGGTGCGGCTCAACCGCCCGGGTCGCCTTGCCGGCGCAGGCCCGTTACAGCGGAGCGGCCGACGGGGTCAGCTGCTTAATGTAGGCCCACATGCGCTGCTTGGCCGCCTTGTCGGTCAGAGCGGCCTCAAAGCCATCGAGTGCGAGTACGCGACGCCCCTGCACGTGGGCGACCAGGCCGGGCTTGAGCATGGCGGTGTCAAAGTCATCGATCGCCACGAGCATATCGACATAGGTCTCGCGCATGACATCGGCCGCGCTGTTGTCCAGCAGCAGCACCGCCTCGGGGTCCAGGGTCTCGAGCGCCTCTCGGAACAGCTCGCACGGCAGGGCTTCGCCCACCGCGACCGCTCCGTCGCCCGCGCCGGCAACGCTTGCCAGCGCGCAGAAATCCTCGGGCGCGTAGCCGATAGCCCCGAGCGCCTTGCGCAGCGCGGCGCCATCCGGGCCGGCGGCAAGCTCGCCGCCCGAGCGCTCGGCCTCATCCAAATCGCCTTTGACCAGCACGATCGGCGAGCACGCGTTGCCCGCGATGCGCACGCCACGCGCCGCAAGCGACGCGAGCTCCTGCTCGGTGGCCTGGGCGATGGCTTCTTTTTTCTGGCTCTGTGACATAGGTATGCGCTCTCCAATCGTTTGCGTGCCCACCATTATTTGACACTCCCCATGGCTAAAGCCAGGGGATTCTTGCTTCACCGAGAATTGCCTAGACTGCGCATGCAGCCGTAGGTCTTACGCCCTCTCCACAAGCGTTTGCGGCATCCGCCGCGGTTCCCGCATGCCCTGCGGTACCTTCCAGGATTCTCCTTCCCTCGCGGGCGATGTTGACGGCGGCATTTAGGTCGCGGTCGTGACGCATGCCGCACGCGGGACAGTCCCATACCCGTTCGGCCAGCGTCAGTCCCCTGTAGACGTAACCGCATGCGGAACACGTCTTGCTGGACGGATAGAACCTGCCCACCCTTACGAAGCCGCGCCCCGACCATGCGCATTTGTACTCGAGCTGGCGCGCCAGCTCCGACATGGCGGCATCGCCCACGGCCTTGGCGAGGCGGCGGTTCCTCTGCATGCCCCTGACGTTCAGGTCCTCGACCGCGATGTTTTGGCTTTCTCTCACCGCATGCGTCGTGAACTTGTGCAGGGCGTCCTTCCGCCGGTTGGCCACCTTCTCGTGCGCCCGCGCGACCCTGACACGCTGCCTGGCGCGATTTGCGGAGCCCTTCCGCTTGCGCGAGAGCCGTCGCTGCTCCCGTGCCAGCTTCCTCTCGCTCCTCTGCAGGTTTCTGGGGTTGGGCAGGCGCTCCCCCGTGGAGCAGGTGGCTATGTCGTGTATCCCCGCATCGACCCCCAGGAATCCGACGGTCGGGGCCGGTGCATCCGTGGCGGGGACGTCCACGCAGCATATCGCCACGTAGTACTTGCCGCTCGGCACCTGCTTGACCGTCGCGGACAGGACGCGCCCCTCCACGGGACGGCTCACCCGTGCCCTGACGGTCCCCAGCTTGGGCAGCCTCACGTGCCTGGCGTCGATTATCACGACGCCGTTCGTGCGGTAGCTCTTCCTCCCCGCGCGTTTGGACTTGAACTTCGGAAAGCCCACCTTGCCTGGTGCGCGGAAGAAGTTCCTATATGCCTTGTCCAGGTCGCGCAGGGACTGCTGCAGCGCCATGGAGTCCACCTCGGAGAGCCACGGCGCGTCCGTTTTCTTCCAGGCGGGGATCTGGGTGATGTAGGAGTTGATGTGCTTCGATTTGCCCGTCCGCGCGTACTCGTCCCGCCTCATCGCCAGCACCCTGTTGTAGACCCAGCGACAGCAGCCGAAGGTCTTCTGCAGGAGGGCCTCCTGATCGGCGCTCGGGTATATGCGGTACTCGAAGCTCTTGTCCATGGCCCTCATGCGTTCTTCTGGTCCTCGATATATTGCCTGACGGTCTCGGGCGTCGCCCCGCCGACGGTCGAGACGAAGTAGCTGTTCGTCCAGAGCGTCGGCAGCTTGCGCTTCAGCTGCGGGAACTCGGTGCGCAAGTCATGGCTGGTCCTGCCTTTGATGCGCTTTACGGCCCGGTGAATGCCGAACTGGGGGTCGACCGAGATGAGCATGTGCACGCGGTCGGGCATGACCTCGATTTCCCTTATCTCGAAATCGAGCTCTTCCGCAACCTCGTGCGCGATCTCCTTGAAGCGGGAGTCGATGCCGTCCACGAGCACCTTTCTGCGGTATTTCGGGCAGAAGACCACATGGTAGTCGCAGCTCCAGACTATGTTGTCGTTGCTTCTGTATCTATCCATACAAACAGTATACCACTTGCAGCCGTATATGTATATCGGCTGACGCCGATGCGCCTTATATCCCCATATCTGAAGAAAGGGGTTTTGCGGCGCTTTTGATAAAAGAGCCGCCCGCGAGTGGTTGCTTTGCGGGCCGCTGGGTATAAGCACGGTCGTACTGAGTTTTACGCGGCCGAGCCGCGTCGCATTATGGAGGTCACCATGGCTGACATTAAGCAGATTACCCCCGAGAACTTCGATTCCATCGTTAACGACAGCCTGCCCGTGCTGGTTGATTTTTGGGCTCCGTGGTGTGGGCCGTGTCGTTCACTCTCGCCCATCGTGGACGAGGTCGCCGACGAGCTGGCCGGCAAGCTGGCCGTGGCCAAGTGCAACGTCGATGACAACCAGGACCTGGCCATGAAGTTTGGCGTCATGAGCATCCCCACGCTGATCGTCTTTAAGAACGGCGAAGAGGTTGACCGCTCGGTCGGCGCGCTGCCCAAGGCGAGGCTTCAGGCGCTGCTGGAGAAGCATCTGTAATACGCTTGTTACGTATCTGCCGTCCATGAGCGGTTTTGCACCGCTCGCCGGAGTGCCGGGTGCAGGGCGCGCGACCACGGATAGTATGGTAGACACAAACAGCCCCCAGTGAACGGGTGCGGGTCAGACGGACTCGCACCCGTTTTCTTATGCGGCGGCGCCCGGGGCGGGCGTAGTAGAATCTGAACCACTGGATTGCCCCGTACAAAAGGAGATTCCCATGCATGACGTTGGAATGAACATGAGCCAGCTTGCCATGAGCGTCAAGCAGGTCGACGACACCATCGAGCTCGCCCACGAGTGGAGCCATCAGCTGCTGCATGCGACCGAGAACTTTGACATGGAGCGTATTGGCGCCAAGCTCGAGGCCGCCATGGCTGCGCTGCACGAGGCGCATGACGCGCTCGAGGGCTACGAGGACGCCATCGAGGCCGACCACAACTCCGTCGGCTCCGTGAAGCTGGTGTAGCGTGGCCGAGCACGAGCACGAGCACGGCTGCGACCACAAGCACGAGCATCCGCACGGTCCGGCCGACCAGGCGAGCTGCCGTTGCGCCGGCTCCAGCTCCGAGCTGGTACGCTTTTCGGTCACCGCGCCCGACGACCTGCTGCGCCGCTTTGACGAGCAGATCGCGCGCCGCGGTGACGTGGCCAACCGCTCCGAGGCCGTGCGCGACCTGATTCGCGCCTCGATCGCCAAGGAGCAGATGCGCACGCCCGACGAGCAGGTCATCGGATCGCTCACCATGATCTACGACCACCACACCGGCGATCTGACACGCCGCCTGGACGAGGTGCAGCACGACTACACCGACGAGATCGTCTCGACCCTGCACGTGCATCTGGACCACCACAACTGTCTGGAGATTCTGGCGCTTAAGGGCCGCGGCGAGCGCGTCTACGAGCTGGCCGACCGTCTGCTGGGACTGCGTGGCGTTAAGCACGGCGAGCTCACGTGTGCCGCCACCGGACAAAGCCTAGGACTGTAGCGGGATTTCCCGCAGCGCACCTGCCAAAAAGGGACAGGTTTATTTTGGCAGGTTTAGATGTTTTACCTACCAAAATAAACCTGTCCCTTTTTGGTCGGTTTTGATGAGGGAGAGCCGCATGCGGCATGTGCATATTCATGTGACGGGCATTGTGCAGGGCGTTGGCATGCGGCCGTTTGTGTATCGCGAGGCCATGGCGCATGGCATCTGCGGCTGGGTGCTCAACGCAGGCGACGGCGTGCATGTCGAGGCGCATGCCTCGGGTGCGGCCGTCGACGGCTTTGTCGCCGCGCTGTCGGAGCACGCACCCGCGGCTGCCCGCGTGGATCGCGTCGACGTTGCGGATTTGGAGCCCGGCACTTGGGATGCTGCCAATGAACAGGGCTTTCGCATTGTGGCGTCACAGGACCAGACTGCGCATACGACGCTCGTCTCGCCCGATATCGCCACCTGCGACGACTGCCTGCGCGAACTGTTCGACCCCGCCGACCGACGCTATCACTACCCCTTTATCAACTGCACCAACTGCGGCCCGCGCTTTACCATCATCCGCTCGCTGCCTTATGACCGAGCGGCCACCTCTATGGATCGCTTTCCCATGTGCCCCGAATGCGCCGCGGAGTATGCCGACCCACTTGACCGGCGCTTTCATGCGCAGCCCGATGCCTGCTTTGACTGCGGGCCGCATATTACCTGGCGCGAGGCGGCAGGCGGCATGGTGCTCGAGAGCTCAGAGGCGACGCCGGCTGTCGGCGACACGCGCGAGTCTAGCGACGCTATTATCGAGCGCTGTGTCGAGCTGCTCGAGGCCGGCGGCATTGTTGCCATCAAGGGCGTGGGCGGATTCCATCTGGCTTGCGACGCCGCCAACGAGCAAGCAGTAGTCGAGCTGCGCCGTCACAAGCGCCGCAGCAACAAGCCGCTTGCCGTTATGGTGCGCGACCTTACCGATGCCGAGCGCCTGTGCCGTGTCAACGACGCCGAGCGCGACTTGCTGGCCGGCAGCATCCGCCCCATCGTGCTGCTGCGCCGGCGTGGTGTTGGCATGGGAGATTCCTTCGATGCTCTCGCACTTGCGCCGTCCGTTGCGCACGATCTGCCCGAGCTCGGCGTCATGCTCCCCTATACCCCGCTTCAGCATCTGCTGCTTGCCGCGGCAGAAACGCATGGCATGCACGCGCTGGTTATGACCAGCGGAAACTTGAGCGAAGAGCCCATCGAGACCGATGACGATCTTGCCTGGGAGCATCTCGTTGCCGCCGGCATCGCCGACGCGCTGCTCGGCAATGACCGCGCGATCCTCTCGCGCTACGACGACTCCGTGGTACGTGTGGTCGACGGGGTCGTTATGCCCGTGCGCCGCGCTCGCGGGTACGCCCCGCAGCCGTTGCCGCTGCCGGCACTCGCCAGCGCCGCGCCCTGTGTGCTCGCCTGCGGCCCGCAGCAAAAGGCCACGATCGCACTCACGCGCGAAGACGCGAATGGAACGTCGGCCTGTTTTGTGTCGCAGCATATCGGCGATGTCGAAAACGGTGCGACTTTCGATGCGTGGAATGCGGCACGCACGCGCCTGGAAGACCTTTTTGACCTAGCGCCCGCCGCGCTGGCCTGCGACTTGCACCCCAGCTACTTATCGAGCCAATGGGCGCGCGAACAGGCGTGGGAACAGGGCCTGCCGCTTGTCGAGGTTCAGCACCATCATGCGCACATCGCGAGCGTGATGGCCGAGGCCATCGCCGCAGGACAACTTGCGTCTGACGCGCGCGTGCTCGGCATTGCCTTCGACGGCACGGGCGCCGGCACCGACGGGACCATTTGGGGCGGTGAGTTTCTTGTCGCCGGTCTCGCCGATTTTGAGCGCACCGCGCGCCTGCGTACCTGGGCACTCCCCGGTGGCGCCGCATCTGTGCGCGACGCCCGACGCAACGCCTTTGCCCTGCTGAGCGAGCTCGATCTGCTCGAGCACCCGGGTGCCGCGGGACTCCTGGGCGGCCTCGATGAGCAGACGCGCAGTATCACGACCACGATGATCAAGCGAAACATCAACAGCCCGCGAACGAGCAGTATGGGCCGTCTGTTTGACGCCGCGGCGGCAATCCTGGGCATCTGCGGCACTGCAACCTACGAGGGCGAGCCCGCCATTGAGCTCGAAGCCGCCGCTTGGCACGCGCTCGGCAGCAGAACCGTCCGCCCCATCGACTATCAGTCAGGCATACCCACGTCTGTCGACGACTCCACCATCTTGGATTCCCAACCGCTCATCGAAGCACTTTTGGAGGGTATTGAAGCCGGCGCATCGCCCGATAGGCTCGCGCTCGACTTCCATATCGCCATTGCACGCGCATCGGCACGTATCGCAAGCGAAATCTGCGCTCGCGAAGGCATCGACATCGTCGCGCTCTCGGGCGGCGTGTTCATGAACCGACTTTTGCTTCGGCTCCTCACGCGCGAGCTCAAAGACGCCGGTCTTGCCGTCTTGGTTCCCCACACCGTGCCCGTCAACGACGGCTGCATCGCCTACGGCCAGGCGGCGGTCGCCCGCGCTCGCCTCACGCAGATCGCATCGCGGTAGGCTGCTTGGCCAGCCCATGCGCCGCCGTCTCACAGGTGTAACGCGTTTGCCCGCAACCCCCGCGAGCGCTACCATCAACTGATGGATTATTAAGCGCCCATCCAGCGCAAAGCGTATAAAAGGGAAACATTATGTGCCTTGCCGTTCCCGGTAAAGTGGTCAAACGCGACGACGACCTAAAGGCGATCGTCGACATGATGGGCATCGAGCGCCCCGTATCGCTGCGACTTGTGCCGACGGCACAGGTGGGCGACTATGTTCTCGTACACGCCGGCTTTGGCATCCAGATTGTCGACGAGCAGGAAGCCCAGGAGACGCTCGAGCTGGTCAACGCCATGACCGAGCTGGTCGAAGAGGACCAGCTCGCCACCAACCCGGCCGAGGCATACTAGTGGCGGCGGCGCAACCGGTTCACTCCGGTATCGACTTTTCGGCATTTCGCGACCCACGGCTCGCTCGCGAGCTCATCGACCGCATTCATGAGCTTGTCGGCGACCGCACCATCAACCTGATGGAGGTCTGCGGTACGCATACCGTGAGCATTGGCCGCTATGGTTTTCGCTCCATTATGCCGGCGGGGCTCAAGCTGTTGAGCGGCCCGGGCTGCCCCGTCTGCGTTACCGCAAACCGCGACATCGACCACGCAATCGCACTCGCCAAGATGGACGGCGCCATCATCACTACCTTTGGTGACATGATGCGCGTGCCCGGATCGTCCACCTCGCTTGCCGCGCAAAAGGCAGCCGGACGCGACATCCGTATCGTCTACTCGCCGCTCGACGCGCTCGATATCGCCAAACACAACCCCGACCGCCCGGTCATCTTTATGGGCGTGGGCTTTGAGACTACGACGCCCACCATCGCCGCCGCCATCCTGGAGGCCGATGCACGCGGACTCCAGAACTTCTCGGTCTATTGCGCCCACAAGACCACGCCACCGGCGCTGCGCGCGATTGCCAACGACCCCGAGACCACTATCGACGGCTTTATCCTGCCGGGCCACGTCGCCACCATCACAGGCCTGGTACCCTTTGGCTTTTTGGTCGATGAGTTTAGGACCCCAGGCGTGGTCACGGGATTTGAGCCGGTCGATATTCTGCAGGGTATCTGCATGCTGGTGCAGATGGTCGTTGAGGGGCGGCCCGCGATCGACAACGCGTACCGTCGCGGCGTCAACGTGGACGGCAACCCCGTGGCGCGCCAACTGGTCGAGCAGGTGTTTGAGCCGTGCGATACCACATGGCGCGGGCTGGGACCGATTGCCGCCTCGGGCCTTTCCATCCGCCCCGAGTTCTCGCGCTTTGACGCCGGCGCCCGCTATGACGTGCCCGTTGAACCGACGGTCGAGCCGCGCGGATGCCGTTGCGGCGACGTGCTGCGCGGGGCCATCGCACCGAGCGACTGCCCACTTTTCGGCCACGCCTGCACGCCCGGGCATCCTGTTGGCCCGTGCATGGTGAGCTCGGAAGGCAGCTGCGCTGCGTACTTTAGATACCAAATCTAGCCCGAACGCCCCCACGCACCAGACGCACCACGATTGGAGTTTTCGATATGTCCCATAGCGTCACCGATAGCACTGTCCTGCTGGGCCACGGCTCCGGCGGCCAGATGATGAAGCGCATTATCGACGAGGTCTTTCTGGATGCCTTTGGGTCGCCCGAGCTGCTCGAAGGCAACGATGCCGGTGTCGCCGCCCTGCCCGCGAGCGGGCGCATCGCCATGTCGACCGACAGCTTTGTGGTGACGCCGCAGTTCTTCCCCGGCGGAAATATCGGCAGGCTCGCCGTGTGCGGAACCGTCAACGATGTTGCGACCTCGGGTGCCAACGTGCGCTTCCTTTCGTGCGGCTTTATCCTCGAAGAGGGCTATCCTATGGATAAGCTGCGCCAGATTGTGCAGACCATGGCCGAGACGGCGCGCGAGGCAGGCGTCAAAATCATCACCGGCGACACCAAGGTGGTCGAGCGCGGCGGAGCTGACGGCGTCTACATCAACACCGCCGGCGTGGGCGAGGTTCCCGCGGGCGTGACGCTCAGTGGCGCCAACTGCCGCCCTGACGATGTCATTCTGGTATCGGGTACGCTGGGCGACCACGGTATCGCCTGTCTCTTATACACACTGACGCTGCCGACGAAGAGGATAGTGTAGATCTCG
>ERZ894217.538-NODE-538-length-20797-cov-17.442436_pt1 | contig 20797 bp, 14 predicted proteins | sample MGYA00380291_ERZ894217 | MGnify/ENA primary metagenome ERZ894217 (study PRJEB32331, sample SAMN06328480) | human gut metagenome | biome: human gut microbiome; feature: stool | host: Homo sapiens | collected 2013-07-05 ...
CCAATCACAGTAAGTTCATGGACACTTGGAGATCAGTGCAAATTTGAAGATCGTGTAATCGCTGCAAAGGAAGCAGGATATGAAGGAATCGGTCTTCGCGCAGAGACTTATGTTGATGCATTGAATGAAGGACTTCATGATGAAGACATTCTTGCAATTCTTGACAAACATGATATGAAAGTAACAGAGGTAGAGTACATTGTTCAGTGGTGTGAGGAACATCGTTCTTATGAGCAGAAATACAAAGAGCAGATGTGTTTCCATATGTGCGAACTCTTTGGAGTAGGCCACATCAACTGTGGACTGATGGAAAATTATTCTGTTGAGTACACAGCACAGAAATTAAAAGAACTTTGCCAGAGAGCAGGAAAATACATCATTGGTGTTGAGCCAATGCCATACAGCGGAATTCCGGATCTTAAGAAAGGCTGGGAAGTTGTAAAAGCTTCTGGATGCGACAACGCAATGCTCATTCTTGATACATGGCACTGGGTAAGAGCAGATCAGCCATACGATATCCTTACACCGGAGATTGCCAAGAAAGTTATTTCTATCCAGATCAATGATGCTTATGAAAGACCATATGCAGCACCTATTTTAAGAGATGAGTCTATGCATGATCGTCTTGCACCGGGAACAGGAGCAAAAGATACAGCAGGATTTGTTAAGATGATTAAAGACGCAGGAGTTGATCCGAAGGTTGTTGGTGTAGAAGTTATTTCTGATGCAATCCTTGGAAAAGGACTGAAAGAAGCAGCTGCTTATACATATGAAAACACAGAGAAAGTATTAAAAGAAGTTTGGCCAGAGTTGGTAGACTAATTTGAAAAACAGATGATGCCAAAGAGAGAGGTAAAATGATGAAATTCAAAAATATGTTTTCTCCGATTCAGATTGGACCTATGACTGTTAAAAATCGTTTTGTGGTTCCACCGATGGGAAATAATTTCGCAAATTCAGACGGAACATGGAGTGACGAATCTGTGGCTTACTATGGTGAGCGTGCAAAAGGTCAGTTTGGTCTGATCACAATTGAAGCAACTGTAGTACATAAAGGAGCGAAGGGCGGTCCTAAGAAACCATGTCTTTATGATGACAACAGCATTGAAAGTCTAAAGAAAATTACAGATGCCTGCCATGAAGAAGGTGCAAAGGTATCTATCCAGCTTCAGAATGCAGGACCGGAAGGAAATGCAAAGAATGCAGGAGCACCGATCCAGGCTGCTACAGCAATCGCATCAGCAGATGGAAGAGACATTCCTGAAGAAGTATCTACAGAAAAAGTGTATGAGCTTGTAAAAGGATATGGTGAAGCAGCAGAACGTGCAATGAAAGGTGGAGCAGATGCAGTAGAGATCCATATGGCGCACGGCTATCTTGTAAATTCATTTATGTCACCAAGAACAAATAAGCGTGTCGATGAATTTGGCGGAAACTTTGAGAACAGAATGAGATTTTCACGTCTCATTATTGAAGAAGTAAAGAAGAAAACAGAAGGAAAGATTGCTGTTCTTGCACGTATTAACAGTACGGAAGACATGTTTGGAGGACTTGATAATCACGATATGTGTGCAGTTGCTTCTTATTTAGAAGATTGCGGAATTGATGGTCTTCACGTATCCCGTGCAGTACATTTAAAAGATGAGTATATGTGGGCTCCGACAGGAATTCACGGCGGATTCTCAGCAGAGCTTGTTGCAAATATCAAGAAATGTGTTTCTATTCCGGTTATTACAGTCGGAAGATATACAGAACCACAGTTTGCAGAACAGATCATTAAAATGGGAAATGCAGATTTAGTAGCATTTGGACGTCAGTCACTTGCAGATCCGCACACACCACAGAAAGCAATGGAAGAAAGACTGGAAGATCTTACACCATGTATCGCCTGTCTTCAGGGCTGTGTTGCCAATATGTATGCAGGTAAACCAATCTGTTGTCTTGTAAATCCAGTACTCGGACATGAAAAAGAAGGACTTCCGAAGGCTGAGAAGGCGAAAAAAGTTTACGTGATCGGTGGTGGTGTGGCAGGTATGTGTGCTGCATTTACAGCGAAGAGACGCGGACATGATGTAACATTATTTGAAGCTACAGATAAGCTTGGCGGTAATATGAGACTGGCTGCATATCCACCAGGAAAAGGTGATATCACAGGTATGATCAGAAGTTACATTGTAAAATGTGAAAAAGCCGGAGTTAATATCAAGATGAATACAAAAGTAACTGCACAGATGTTGAAAGAAGATACACCGGATGCAGTGATCCTTGCAACAGGAGCTGAGACTTTAGTACTTCCATTTATCAAAGGTATTGAAAATCCGGATATCGTTTATGGTGTTGACTGCCTGGAAGGAACACGCCCGGTAGGACATAAAGTCTTAGTTGTTGGTGGCGGTATGGTAGGTGCAGAGACAGCAGACTTCTTAGCAGAGCAGGGACATGAAGTAGCCATTATCGAAATGAGAGATGCGATCGGACCGGATGTGATCCATGAGCACAGAATTTTTCTTATGGAAGCATTTGAAAAATATGGCATCAAACAGATTACAAGTGCAGCTGTATCAGAAATCTTCTCAGATGGCGTAAGTTACAAAAATGCAGCAGATAAATCAGACGAGACGATCTACGAGGCAAGAGGATTTGACACAGTTGTTCTCTCTATGGGATTCAGCTCACGTTATACACACCGTGATGGACAGAATGTAGTTTATGACTTTGCAGAAGAATTAAAAGACATCGTACCAGAAGTCCACATGGTAGGTGACGCAGTAAGAGCACGCCGTGCACTGGATGCCACAAAAGAAGCATATGAGGTTGCATTGAATTTATAAATGAAATTATATCAGGAGGATTAGAATCATGGAAAAAAGAATTTCTGGACACACAGGCTTAATGGGATTATTTGGATCACCGGTTGGACATTCAGGATCACCGGCAATGTACAACTTCAGTTTCCAGCATGACGGATTAGATTATGCATATCTGGCATTTGATGTAACAGAGGAAGAAATGCCAAAAGCATTTGAGGCAATTCGTTTATTCAACATGCGCGCTGGTAACTTTACAATGCCATGTAAAAATATTGCAGCAAAGTTAGTTGACAAACTTTCTCCGGCAGCAGAGATCATCGGAGCATGTAACGCATTTGTAAATGATAATGGTGTGATCACAGGATACATTACAGATGGTGTTGGATTTGTTAAAAATCTCGAGATCAATGGTGTATCTGTAAAAGATAAAAAGATTGTTGTCCTTGGTGCCGGTGGAGCCGCTACAGCTATTCAGGTTCAGTTAGCATTGGACGGAGCAAAAGAAGTTAACATTTTCAATATAAAAGATAAATTCTACGAAAGAGCAGAAGGAACAAAGGCTAAATTAGCAGAGAAGTGTCCGGACTGTGTTGTTACTGTAGAGGATCTTGCTGATAAGGCTAAACTGGAAGAAGAAATTAAAACTTGTGATATTCTTATCAATACAACGATTATGGGAATGAAACCACACGAGGATGTAACTCTGGTTGACAAATCTTTATTCCGTAAGGATCTTGTTGTTGCAGATACTGTATACAATCCAGAGAAGACAAAGATGATCCTTGAAGCAGAAGAAGCAGGATGCAAAGCAATCGGTGGCGCAGGAATGCTTCTGCAGCAGGGGGCAGTTAACTACGAACTGTTTGTTGGAAAAGAGATGCCACTTGCTGAGTATCAGGAATTTCAGAAGGCTCAGGCAAAATAATTACATTCACAAAAGGAGAATGATGGAATGAGAGCAAAGAAATATTTGTGGTCTATCCTTTGTGTATATTTTTGCTATTTAACACATGGTATCCAGGCTATCATTTTAAGTCAGAACAACGTAAACTTTGCAAAACAGTGGGGATTCAATATGACAGACCCACAGTCAGCAGCATATGCAGCAGGTCTTGCAGCGGTAAGTACAGCAGTTGCATGGACAGGCTTTGGTAAATTCGTCAGCGTCTGGATCGGTGGAGAGATTTCGGATCATGTAGGACGTAAAAAATTAATGATCGGTGGAGCAGCATTATATATTCTATGCTTCCTTGGATTCTTATTTACAAAAAGTGCATTAGTTGCTTCTGTATGTGGATTTGTTTCAGGAGTTGCAACATCCGGTTTCTGGGATGCATCAGGATATCCGGCTGTACAGGAAGCTTATCCGGCAGCACCTGGATCTGCACTGATCGGGATCAAATTTTTTGTTTCTGTTTCCGGTATGATTTATCCATTCATGGTTGTTCATAATGCAAACAGCGGAAACTGGAAATTAAATGTTATTATCCCGCTTGTAATGTCAGTTGTTTGTCTGGTACTTGCAATTATTGCACCGTTTGCTTATGATGATCAGAAGAAAGCGTCAGAAGGAAAGAAAGACAAATCCGATAATGCAGTGCAGGCTGCAATGCTTGTAAAGCCAAATAAATTTATCGTATTTCTTGTAATGTTTTATGCGTTCCTTTGCATGGCGATCATGTATGGCGCACAGCAGTATACAAAAGCATTTGGACTTTCCGTATGTGGACTTTCCGAGATTCAGGCAGCAGGTATGACTTCTATTTATACAATCGGGTCTATCTGTGCAGTACTTTTCTGGGCGTTTATGATGGCAAAATTAAAATGGAACCCGCTAAAGGTTGTCCTTATTGATTCTATCTGTACAGCAGTGGCACTTACAGGTGTACTGTTTATCCATCAGGTAGCAATCATTTACATCGCGATCGCAATGTTGGGATTCTTCGCAGCAGGAGGTGCTCTTCAGACAGGTCTTGCAGTTGTTCAGTTATTTAACCCAGGACCGAAGGGAAGAAATACTGGTATTTATTACACATTTATGGGTGCGGCAAGCTACCTGATCCCAGTAGTGGCAGCACAGCTTACAAAATCATCTGGTGAGGCAAGTGCAGTATACAGCCTCATGATCATGCTGTTAGTATTTGCAATCCTTGCTATTTTAAGTTCTCTCTACTTAGTAGCACAGCACAAAAAAATCTTCGGAAAAAGTGCATTATAGGAAGTAACATAGTAACAATCTCAATTCATACGAAAAAAATGGACTGTTGTTCCAAAAGATGTTATCATCAAAAAGAATGCAGTCCTTTTTTTGAGATTAAATTGTTAAAAAATAGACACTTGTAAATCGAAAAATGAAGGAGAAGCTTAAAAGATGAGTCCGAAAAGAACAAGAAAAGCCAACGAACTTCCCTATATTCCACTCGGCCCATTTCAGTGGCGTATTCCGGGAATTCATTATAAATTAGAATATGTAGAATTTTTTCAAGGTCTGATCCTTGGCGCTACAGCGTTAAGTTCGATTCCGTATCTGACGGATAATCTTGGACTTCCGTATGAACTTGCATGGAGCTGCGTCATCATTGAAGTATTTATGTACATGCTTCATGGATGGTTAGGAGATCCCGTTGTCCCGGGATGGATCACACCGACATTACCATTTACACTGGCATATTTAAATGGATTCCCAAAAGGACCGGAGCGTATTCAGGCAATGATTGCATTGCAGCTGCTTGTTGCATTTGTATTTATATTTATGGGAATTACCAAGCTTGCAGATAAATTCGTGAATGGTGTGCCGAATTCAATCAAAGGCGGTATTCTGATTGCAGCACCGATTACAGTATTGCAAGGACAGCTCTCAGATGGAAGTCAGCTGATGACTGCGCCAATCGCAACACTTTCCGGTACATTGTTACTTGCGTTTTTGAGTTTTTCACCGTTCTGTGAAAAGAACAGAGAAAAATACAAAATATTGGATATCATGGCAAAATATGGAAATTTATTCCCATATCTGATTGCCATGTTAGTAGGAGTATTGCTTGGAGAATTGTCAAAACCGGTTCTCGAACTTGGAACACTCATCCGAATTCCTGACTTTAGTAATATTTTCCACACAGTCAGTATTTTTGCAGTCGGATTTCCACCGATTTCAAAATTTATAAGTGCAATTCCGTTGGCGTTGATCTGTTATGTACTTGCGTTTGGAGATTTTGTTACATCACAGACGTTGGTAGAGGAAGCACAGGACAGCAGAAGTGACGAATATATTGACTTTAATTCAAGCAGATCAAACCTGATCAGTGGTCTTAGAAACCTGATCCTTGCAATTTTTGCACCGTTCCCACCACTGGCGGGTCCGCTTTGGATCGGTATGACCGTATCTGTTGCAATGCGTTATAAAGAAGGAAAGAAAGCGATGAAATCGCTGATCGGTGGAATGAGTTCTTTCCGTATGGCAACATTCATCAGTGTTATTTTAGTGCCGATCGTGTCATTCATGAAACCAATCATGGGCGTGGGTTCTGCGATCACTTTGTTATTCCAGGCATATGTATGTGCAAGAATCGGTATGGATTATTGTAAGACGAGTACAGATAAAAGTATTGCCGGAGTAATGGCAGCAGTGCTTGCATTCAAAGGTTCTGGATGGGCTTTGCTTGTAGGTTTTGCAATGAACATCTTACTGTCTAATATGGAATTTCAGAAGAAGAAATTAGAGATCTCAGAGACAGAACAAATATAATAAAAGAATTAGATATGGAATTCAACAGGAGCAGTTAGTCTAGAAAATAGACTAGCTGCTTTTTGGTGTAAAAAGCAGCAGAAATACAATTTTTTTGAGAGAGACAGATTTTTTTTGTTCTGTTATAATAAAATTATAGGTAACTGTTCAGAGCCAACCTCCAAAATGCTACGCATTTTGGAGGTGTGGCGTATCCGCCAAATAAAATTTCAAAAACAGTCTTAAAAATGCAAGCATTTTACACCTGTTTTATGAAATTTTGCTTGGCTCTGAACAGTTACAATTATAGATAAAATGAACACATCGGATATATCGCAAAAGGAGGAGTCAGTATGGGACTTATTAAAGCAGGTATGGGTGCACTTGGTGGAACATTAGCGGATCAATGGAAGGAGTTTTTCTATTGCGAATCTATGCCGAAAGAAGTGCTTGTTACAAAGGGTCAGAAGAGAACGACAGGTCGTTCTTCTAATACAAAAGGAAATGACAATATCATTTCTAACGGTTCCGGTATTGCCGTGGCTGATGGACAGTGTATGATCATTGTAGAACAGGGCAAGGTTGTAGAAGTTTGTGCAGAGCCTGGTGAATTTACATATGATACCTCAACAGAACCATCTATTTTTTCGGGTAATCTCGGTGAGAGCATTAAAGAGACATTTAAAACCGTAGGCAAGCGTTTTACTTATGGTGGAGATACAGGTAAGGATCAGAGAATTTATTACTTTAATACAAAGGAAATTCTGGAAAACCGTTTTGGTACAGCGAATCCGGTTCCGTTCCGTGTAGTAGACTCCAAGATTGGATTGGATATTGACGTATCAATCCGTTGTTCAGGTGTATATTCTTATAAGATTGTTGATCCGTTGTTGTTCTATTCAAATGTATGTGGAAATGTAGAACAGGAATATTCCCGTGAAGAACTTGACGGTACTCTTAAGAAAGAATTTATCTCAGCCCTGCAGCCGGCATTTGGCCGTCTGTCAGAGATGGAACTTCGTCCAAATCAGATCGTAACACACAACACAGATCTTGAAAATGCCATGAATACTGCACTTTCAGAGAAGTGGGGTGCTCTTCGTGGACTGAAGGTTGTCAGTATTGCTTTTGGATCAATTACTCTTCCGGACGAGGATGCAGAACTGATCAAACAGGCACAGCGTACAGCAATCATGCGTGATCCTACAATGGCAGCAGCTACACTTGTCGGTGCTCAGGCAGATGCGATGAAGACCGCAGCGGGCAACGAGGCAGGAGCTATGACAGGATTCATGGGCATGGGTATGGCAATGAACGCTGCAGGTGGTGGAATGAATGCACAGAATCTTTTTGCTATGGGACAGCAACAGCAGGCTCAGCAGGCGGCTCAGACACCACAGTCGACACCGGCACCGCAGGCAGCAGGCGGATGGAAATGTGCATGTGGTACTACAGTAACAGGTAATTTCTGTCCGAACTGTGGAACAAAGAGACCGGCAGAGGACGAAGGCTGGACATGTTCCTGTGGTGCAGTAAACAAAGGCAAATTCTGTACGAACTGTGGAGCAAAGAAGCCGGCAGGAGCGCCGCTTTACCGTTGTGATAAGTGCGGATGGGAACCGGAAGATCCGAAGAATCCGCCGAGATTCTGTCCGGAGTGTGGAGATATCTTTGACGAGAACGACAGACAGTAACGGATGAACAGCGGTTGGAAAATAACTGCCGGAAGCCCGGCACGGAAGAAAGGAGAATGAGTTATGGCAGGCTTGCAGGAATATAAATGTCCTTGCTGTGGCGGTGCGATTGCCTTTGACAGTAAGATTCAGAAGATGAAATGTCCGTACTGTGATACTGAGTTCGAGATGGATGCACTCAAAGGTTATGATGCAGAGCTGCAGAATGAACAGACAGATGATATGGAGTGGGATACTTCCGCAGGCAGTGAATGGCAGGAAGGTGAAACAGATGGTTTACGCACGTATGTGTGTAAATCCTGTGGAGGCGAGATTGTTGGAGACGCCAACATGGCAGCAACATCCTGTCCATTCTGTGATAATCCAATTGTAATGATGGGACAATTTGCGGGAGCATTAAAACCGGATCTGGTGATCCCGTTCAAATTAGATAAAAAGGCAGCAAAAGAAGGATTGAAGAAACATCTGACCGGAAAACGTCTTCTGCCAAAGATTTTCAAGGATCAGAATCATATTGATGAGATCAAAGGTATTTACGTTCCATTTTGGCTTTTTGATACAAATGTAGATGCCACAGTCCGCTACCGGGCAACAAAGGTACGCATGTGGAGTGACAGTGATTATGATTATACTGAGACAAGTCATTTTATGGTTCACCGGGGTGGAAGTATTGGTTTTGAAAATGTTCCGGTAGATGGATCTACAAAGATGGCAGACGATCTGATGGAATCTGTCGAGCCATTCAATATTTCAGGTGCGGTGGATTTCCAGACTGCTTATCTCGCAGGATATCTGGCAGATAAGTATGATGTAACTGCCGAACAAAGTATTGAACGTGCCAATAAACGTGTAAAACATTCTACAGAGGAAGCTTTTGCTGAGACGGTAAAAGGTTATGCTACAGTAACAACAGACAATAGCAGTGTACAATTTCATGGCGGAAAAGCAAAGTATGCACTGTATCCGGTATGGCTTCTGAATACGACATGGAACGGAAATAAATACACCTTTGCAATGAATGGACAGACAGGAAAGTTTGTCGGTGATCTGCCGGTAGATAAAGGTGCAGCAGCACGCTGGACAGTGATGCTGGCAGCTGTATTCTCAGTTGTAACGTATGGTGCTGCATGGCTTTTGCACCTGATCGGACTGTTTTAGGGAGGTGGGGAAATGAAGAAAAGAATTTTATCGTTTATGACGATCCTCATCCTCTGTCTAGGTCTTGCAGTTCCGGCTTTTGCGGAGGAAACAGAAGGATTCGCGAATGAATATCCTCGTGTCATCGACAATGCGGAGCTTCTGTCTACAGATGAGAGGGAGCTGTTAACCAGTAAGTTGGATGAGATCAGTACGCGACAGAAGGTAGATGTGGCGGTTGCCACAACCGATACACTGGATGGACTGACGGTATCTGATTATGCGGAACGATTCTACGAGTCTCATAAATATGGTTATGGACCGGACAAGGATGGAACAATACTTCTGATCAGCATGGAAGATCATGATTGGTATATGGCAACCTACGGATATGCTATTACAGCATTTACGGATGCAGGTATCCAGTACATAGGAGAAGAGATGACGGGGGATTTGTCTGATGGTGATTTTGCGGCAGCATTTGATACATTTGCTGACGAGTGTGATGATTTTATTACGCAGGCAAAAACCGGAGAACCTTATGATATCGATAATGAACCACAAAAACCAATGTCATGGATCTGGATTCCGATTTCATTAGTAGCTGGTATCGTCCTTTCATTAATTGTTGTTGGCACTATGAAATCAAAGCTGAAAACAGTACGTTTCCAGGCAGCAGCTAATAATTATGTGAAAGCTGGAAGTATGAATCTTACTGAGAGCAGAGACATATTTCTGTATAATACAATGACAAAAACGAAAAAAGAGAAAAATGATTCTTCCAGTGGTGGCGGCGGAAGCAGTACGCATACAACATCTTCCGGAAGCACGGCCGGAGGCGGTGGCGGAAAATTCTAGGAGAGATGTCCGGATACAGAATACCGGGGCAATTTAATCGTGAAAAAAGAGAAGCAATTTCCCAAATGATTGGGAATTGGCTTCTCTTTTTAAATAGTGTAATTATCTGTCCACATCCACAAAATGTTTCCTGAACTCATCATAAGAACACGGTCGTCCCCAGTAGAATCCCTGGCAGTAATCCGGTTTCAGAAGTTTTATTTTCTGTAATTCGTCTTCTGTCTCAATACCTTCAATACAAAGTTTCAGACCGAGATTATGAATCATGTTACTAAACTGATTTAACAGATAATATTTCTTTTTGTCCGTGATTGCCTTGGAAGTAAAACCACGATCAATCTTAACAATATCAGGGTGAAGTTCACTCAGATAATGAAAGTTGGAATAACCGGTTCCAAAGTCATCCAATGCTAACTGCAAGCCGGCCTGTTTTAATTCTTTCAGAAAGTTTTGCGCCTTTTCATTTTTTTCGAGCAGAATACTTTCTGTCAGTTCGATTGCAATTGCAGCAGGTGGAAGGCCAGAAGCGTTCATCTCGCTGATAAGGTCTGTAATAACATCTGATTTTGTGATCTGCACCTGGGATACATTAATATTAACTTTGAAATCAGGAATTTGCATCCGGATTTTCCGGCAGGCGGTTATTGCTTCTCGCATGAACCAGCGTCCGGTTGGAATAATCAGTCCGCTTGTCTCTAAAAGTGGTATGAACTCAGCAGGTGAGATCGGTCCAAATTTTTTAGAAGCAAAGCGTATCAGCACCTCTGCTCCGGTCAGTTTATCCTGTCGGATATCCATGACTGGCTGGAAGATTATTGAGAATCCACGGAAACCATGATTTACTGCTGAATGAAGCTCATTTGTGATCTTACGGATACGTAAGAAATTCTGGTACTCTTCTTCCTGGAATATATAACAGCAGTTTCTTCCATGCTGCTTAGCCATGGTCAGCGAAAAGTCAGTTCGCTTTATAATCTCTGCATAGCCGGTCTGTGACAGATCCGGAAGCGGCAGGATACCGGCAGAAATAGTAAATACCGCAGCAAAGTTGTTTTCTTCAATAAACTGATTAATATGCTTGCATATGTGGTCATAAAGGTTAGATGCTGTTGTCATATCAGAGGATGTTGTATCTAATATAATAAATTCATCTGATGCTATCTTGTAGACCTTTTGGCTATCCGAGATACAGGATAAGATGCAGGACGCTGTTTCTCGAAGAATGTAGTCTCCGTAATCCCATCCATAGTTTTCATTGATCATTTTAAAACCGTCAATTCCGACATGAATCAGAAAGCCTTTATTAAGCGTAGAAACCGAATTTTTGAAATATTTTTCCAAAGAAGTCTCTCCGAGAAGTCCGGTAATATTATCAGCTTTCTGCCGGTTACCAATTTCATTGATACATCCGATCAGGTAGATCGGCTCTTGCTGATCGCCACGTATGATATAGCCACGGCAGTTGATCCAGACTGGTTCCCTGTTAAGATCCAGCCAGCGGTAATCCATATTGTGTGTGTTCCGGTCTGTGTTGAGCAGATTATCTAGTTCAGCTTTCAGAAGCGGATAATCTTTTTTGTATACGAATTCTTTAAGTTCTTTTGTCATATTATGGAATTCATTTCCAGGCAGACAAAAACGATTCAGAGCTTGTGGAGCAATATAGAAAAAGTCGGTTCTGAAATCCAGCATATACAGGAAACCATCTGTGCTTGGGCTGAGCAGATCGATGATATTACATAATTCTTTAAGCGAAAAATCCTGATAATTTTTTGTGTGGCTGAAGATTTTTTCCTGCTGCTTTTCCTCGGCAGATGTTCCTGTATTAATAAGCGTGTTGGTAGTCAGAAGTTCTGAGTTGCCTGCATATGCAAGTTTCCGTTTTCGTTTTATGCGGTAGAGCATGAGATCACTTCGTTTTGCAAGGTCTTTAAAAGTGCTGTCCATTTCCGGAAGAAAACAGGCATATCCGGAGGAAATACTTAATGGATAGTTAAAGGTATGCTCTGTTGATTCTAAAGTTTGATTTAATTGAGCAATTTTGTCTCCAATATTATTTTCCTTATTCTTATTGTAGAAATATGCAAATTCATCTCCACCAATGCGGAAAAGATTTTCTTTATCAGGAAAGAATTGTTTAATGCACTGAGAACATAACTGCAGAGCTTCATCGCCTTTCTCATGTCCAAACCGGTCATTAATTATTTTCAGATTATCCAGGTCAAAAAGAATAAGACCGGTAGTATGAAGTTTGTCTTTCTGCACGTTAAGACGATTCACTTTCTTTTCATAGGCATTTCGATTCATGGTATCTGTAAGCAGATCCGTGTCCGCAAGTTTCTGTAGGTAAACCAGCTTTTGTTTCTGGAGATAGTGATCATAAAAACGTGATACCTGGATCCAGACCAGCAAAAGGGTAAACAGCATCGTTCCAAATGGGAGGAAGATGGATGTTTGCTGGAAATGCTGGATATAGTAAGCAATAAGTTCTGCAACACCAAATGCCATGACCAGATACATTGGATATTTAAAATGTCTGGCAGCTTCATTTTGTAGTTTTATAGATTCATAACGAATCAATATTACGGTATAAATTACATTCACCAGCATGATCAGATGAGTTACCGGAAGAATGCGGAAGATATCGATGACGCCTGTACATTGAAGCAATACTGCCGCTGCCATATTGCACAGATAGAGAATGGACAGGTGTACAGCTCCTTTACGATATTTGCTTTTACAGATATCATACAGAATAAAGTTAAAAGGTACTGGAAACAGGAAAAAAGTAAAGTAGTCTATAAAATAAAGTGCTCTTGGATCTGGAATTAAAAATTGCAGAAAACCACATTGCTTTAAAGTCCAAAGTGTGATCAAAAGAGAAAAAACACCAAGGTTCAGGAAAATCATGTAGGATTCATCTGACGAATATTTATCATTTTTCCTCATTATAGAAAAGCATAAAATCAGGCAGATGATTCCTAATGATAAGATTTCGCAGCCTAGAACCAATGAACAGAGACTGTTGCTCAGGATCTTCAGGGTACAGTCTCCTTTTGTCCCTCCAAAAAGATGGAAAGAATTTCCGTAGTAGTCTGAATATACAGGAATAATCCTGACTTGCAAGTGTTTTCCATCACTGTTTTTTGGAAGATCGACAATATGCCAGCAAGGGCCGGGAGACTTCATGAATCTTAATGTGTCAGTATCATTTCCAAATTCATAGATTTTCTCTCCATCAAGCAATACCTCAGCCCGGGTATGGGTTGTCTTGAACAAAATGGATTGTTGATTCTGAAAAGAATCCGGAAGAATGACATCTTCAATTCGAATATTATCTTCGGATCGTTCGGTTGTCACAAGCTGGGTTGTATTGTCAAAAACTAAATATTCACGGGTCGTATTTTGATGAAAAATCCAACCTGAAAAGACAGTGCCAAACAGGATGAACAGGATTAAAGAGATCCATAATTTTTTCTTAAATTTCATAACTTTTTCCTTTTATAGAATATCACTTCCATCCGGGATCTTGGAAATAATCGTTCGATTAGTCCTGAACAGAAAGATAAGTGAGACAATCAGTGACATGATCTCAGCAGTCAGGAAAGCCCACCATACTGCATGAAGCCCACCAAATTTTGCCAGTACATATGCAGCCGGAATCAGTACTACAAGCTGACGCATGATGGATACGATCATACTGAACACGGCCTTTCCAAGCGCCTGGAATACAGTACCGCAGATGATGCCGAACCATGCAAGTAAGTAATGGATACCGATGATACGAAGCGCAGGGACTCCGATCGTAAGCATATCAGCAGATGCGTTGAACATTCCAAGAAGTACCTGTGGAACTAATTCAAAGCAAAGGAATCCGAAGAGCATAATGCAAAATGCTGTTGCCATACTGAGTTTGATCGTCTTGACCATACGTTTTCTGTTCTGCGCACCGTAGTTGAATGCAATGATCGGAGTGATACCGTTATTCAAACCGAAGACAGGCATGAAGAAAAAGCTCTGCAGTTTGAAATACACTCCGAATACGGCAGTTGCAGTAGATGAAAATGTGATCAGGATACGGTTCATGGAGTATGTCATAACAGAACCAATCGACTGCATGATAATAGATGGAATACCGATTGCATAAATTGTTCTGATAATTCTTCCGTCTGGCCGGAAACCACGGAACTGAAGCCTTACATCCGGGTTGAATTTATGATTACATGTAAATGAAACAAGTGCTCCGACACACTGTCCGATGACCGTAGCCACGGCAGCACCTGTAACCCCCATTTTCGGGAAACCGATCAGACCAAAGATCAGGATCGGGTCAAGGATGATATTCGTAATCGCACCACATAACTGGGAAGTCATACTGAAAATGGTTCTCCTGTGGAAGTGAGCAGTCGTTCGAAGCAAATCTGTGCCAGCAGTCCCATAGAGAAGATCATAACTGTGCTCAGATAATCAATTCCCATTTCCATGATCTCAACGTCTGCATTTCCAATCTGGCTTGCATAGAAAGGTTTTACAACTGTAAAGCCAAGGATAAGGAATACAATATAACTTATGATATAAAGAAAAGCTGCGTTAGATGCAATCTTATTTGCCTCGTCAGTTTTTTTTGCTCCGAGTGCTCTGGAAAGAAGTGCATTCATACCAACGCCGGTACCGGTTGCAACTGCGATGAGCAGCATCTGTAACGGGAAGGCAAGAGAAACTGCAGTAAGAGCATTCTCTGACAGTTTTGCTACAAAGATGCTGTCTACAATATTATAAAGTGCCTGCACTAGCATGGAAACCATCATCGGTAAAGACATATTGAACAAGAGTCTGCCGATCGGCATGGTTCCCATTTTGTTTTCTGCTGCAGGGGCAGAAGCTGTTTTTTGGTTCATATATTCTCCTGTTATTACTAAAAATTCATTCAAAGTGCCAATTATTAATAATAGCATTATATGGTGTACGTTTCAATAGTTGAAGACTTGAAAATGTCTTAAAGGTCAGTTTGGCATTCTTGAATTATTGTGTTAATAGGTAAAGTCAGTAGAAGTAATAGTAACAACTTGACAGTTTGCGTACTGCATGATATTTTCTAAGTAGTAAGTAGTAAGTAGTAAGCAAAAATAAAAATGGCGATCAGGAAATAAGAGGAAAGAGAGGAAGACAGGTATGAAAGATCTTACATTATCTCAGCAATATGCATTACTTGCGTTGGACGGACAGGAGAGTATTCATCCAAGTGTGGCAAAAAGTGCTGTATTGAGAGCTGTTTCGGCTGCGCGGGTGTTGGAGACAGAATTAGGAAAAGCAGATGCGGATTCATTTTCAGAATTTTCTGCAGAACTGCAGAAAGCGGTACAGATGGCAAAAACATTAAAGAAAAAAGAGGAGACTCAGATTGAGAAAGAAGTGGCTGCTGTTTTGGAAGCAGAAGAACTTCTAAAGGAAGTACCGGATATTTTGGGCTGTGATATAAATTATGATACATCAGGTGTTGAACTAAAGGCATACCTTAGTGATGAGACAAGTTATATCAGAATAAAAGAAGGACTTCGTGCAGAGATTCTGGAAGATGGTCCAATTAGTCTGGAAGATGCGGTTCTCTTATGGCTTCTCCGTGAAAGTGGCTGTATCCATGACTTATTTTCTGTATCAGAGCAGAACCGTGTAGAAGAGCGTATGACAGAAGCTGCCGTTCAGGATGAGAAGTACCGTGCATTATGGGAAGCAGAATTTCATAATGTTTTTGAAGGATTTATGAATCGGTTTGTGAAGACTAAGAGCAAACTGCTTAAGAATCCATATTTAGAGGGTGTTAATCTTGTATTCCCGTATCTTGACAGAAGAAAATCCGTATTTATTGATATGGTTATTTTTGGAACTAACGTGGCGGACAGAAGAGCTGCGGCTGTAGAATATCTGAAGAAAAAAGGCTTTGCGGTAGAGGAGATCAGAGTAGGCAGTGAGACTTTACTAAAAATAGGCAATATATATTACCGCATCTTCCCAATGACAAAAACAGCATATAAAGTACCGATTCAGGGAGTCAACCTGGTACCGGCATACTGGCAGTAGGAAGAAAGTACTGAAATACTAATTATGTAGACAGTATAAAAGGTGAGCAGATGTCAAGACAGAGAAGCATGGAAGTAATAGAGCAGGCAGAATATGTGACAATCGGAGAGCTTGTGCGGCTTACGGCAGTGCGTTACAGTACTTTGAAATTTTATACAGAGGAAGGAATGCTGCCGTTCGAGCAGGCAGAAGAGAATCTGACCAGAAGATACCGCAGAGTTGAGAGCTTAGAAAGGATTGCGCAGATTCGTCGGTTAAGAGAACAGAAGAAGACGATTCCGGAGATTAAAGAGATTCTGGATGTGGTATAGAAAAAATGAAAAGGGAAGTCGGAAAATAGCAATGAACCGACACCCCTTTTCATATAACTTGTTTTTGGAATTTAAGAATATGTACAAAGCAATATTGGGAAATTATGCATCCAGTATGCTTTCTGCAACTTCTGGAAGAATTTCACTGACTGCTCCATGGTAAGCTGCGGTTGTTTTTTCATCCAGATAATGTGGTTCCTTGTGGATTACGATCAAATCTTTGCCTGTGAAATGTGGAAGCATATCTTTGCACAGACTGGAATTCAGGTTCATTCCGAGAACGAGAATCGTATCAGCTTTAGCAACTTCTTCCACAGCATGGCTAATGACAGTATTACTGAGCATTTCACCATGTAAATAAACTCCAGGATGAATCACAGTTGATTTACACACATCACAAAGAGGAACTTTATCACTGTTTTTGATATATTCAATCGGGAAAATCTTTCCGCAACGTGGACACGCATTATTTTCATAAATATTTCCATACATATTGATCACATTTTTACAGCCGGCTTTCTGAGGCATATTATAGATGCCTTTTGTAATGATTGTCTTTAAATATCCTGCCTCTTCTAATCTTGCAAGTGCTTCATTTCCCTTTCCTGCCTCCAGATGTTTGGAAAGAATTTCATTTCTATAATATTCATAGAATAATTCTGCATGTGTGTTAAACATACGGGCACTGAATAATTCTTCCGGAGAGTAGCCATACTTTTCTTCAATCCGATAGGATTCGTCGCTGTCTCGATGATATGCGACATTTTGCTCTCTCATAAATTCCATTCCGGCGAGACAAACAAGATATTTAGATGTTCTAATTGTTTCTTCAAGATAGTTTAAATTCATAATCATCCCTGCCTTTACAAAATGCTGCTGTTAACGAGTTACTATAATGCTAGTATAGCATAAATAAAAAGAATTGTCTGAAAATTCAAATAAAAACAGGATAAAATTTAAAGAAAAACTGGACAAAATAAAATTTACAGTTGACAATAGCGAGAAAATAAGCTATATTAAAAATATAATAATAGTAATTATTATTAAAATAAAAAGGAGGTTATCACATGGAGAAAAAAGCACTTTATAATTTGTCTTATGGAGTATTTATGTTATCCACACGTTCCGGTGAGAAAGTAAATGGCTGTATTACCAATACATGTATGCAGGTAGCGAATGACCCAGTTCGAATTGCGATCTCTGTTTTGAACAGTAATTATACCTGTGATCTGATCAAAGAAAGCGGAATTTTTGCACTGAGTCTGTTGGATGTAGAATGTTCCTTTGAGACAATTAAGCATTTCGGATTCCAGTCAGGAAGAGATGTGGATAAGATGAAAGATCTTACGTTACCGGTAGATCAGAATAATATTCCGTATATGGGATATCAGGCATGCGCCGTGATCAGTGGTAAGGTTCTGGAACGGCAGGATCTCGGTACACATACTCTGTTCATTGCAGAAGTAACAGATGCAAAACTGCTGAATGAGAATGCACCGCTTACTTACGCCGATTATCAGAATCGCGTAAAACCAAAGAAGAAAGAGATACCTCAGGATAAGAAGATCGTTGGATGGAGATGTAAGATCTGTAATTATGTATATGAAGGCAGTGAACTTCCGGCAGATTATATCTGTCCAATCTGCGGACATGATGTCAGCGATTTTGAACCGATTTTTGAAAATTAGTGGTAATGATTCATTGATCTTGTCGTGTAGTGAACAGATGTGAGATCGGGAATAATTATAAAAACAAAGATGAAAAGAAAAGGAGATATGGAATTATGAAATATGTATGTGATTTATGTGGATGGGAATATGATGAAGAGCAGGGATACCCGGAAGGCGGTATCGCACCTGGAACAAAGTGGGAAGATGTACCGGAAGATTTTGAATGTCCTCTGTGTTCCGCAGGAAAGGATCAGTTCTCTGAGGAGTAAGGGAAGCATCGCGTAACCGGATAGTGGTACAGGTAACTTATAAGAAAAGTCCTTTCTCAGATCAAATAGTAGATCATGAGAGAGGACTTTTTATCAATTAACTGACGAACTTTTCTATAGGCCCAGTTCTTTTAATAACTTTGCCTGATATGCAGCATCAGATACTGCTTTTTTCAAATCTTCAGTTCTTTCCTGTTCTAATAAATACTTGGTTAATTTATTGATTCTTGTTTCACCCTCAGTGCGTCCACGTTTTTCGCCAACGCGTTCGCCTTCTGCATATGCTTCTTGTCGTTCAATCTCTTTTTCTTCCCATTTTTGCATGTATTTAATCTCCATTTCTTTGCTGGATTTAAGCTTGGTGATACGTTCATGCATCTGATGAATCCGTTTACTTTCACACTTTTTTGCCACATTATCTGTTGATTTTTCCATATACTCTAAAAGTTCGATTAACTCTGGATTGACGAATTCAGGATGTTTTCCATGACTGTTCAGAAAAATTCTGGTTGCGCCATCCTCTAGTTCTAACTCTGAAATTTCTTCACATTTCATTCGAAACGTGTACTGATATAATTCATAACCGAATAAATCAAATGGCATAATCATTATGATGATAACGGTATTTAATGCGTTAAAGTCAATACTTCCAGGTGGTAGTAAATTGGAATCGATGAGTCCTTGATATAATCTACTTCTCTTAGGCAGATTTTTGGTATTCTGTTTTTGAGGTTCTGTGTCATATACAACATCATCTTCATCAATTGCATAAACATCGAGTCTTATCTGGCGATTTTCTTTAGAATTTCTGAACTCTTTTTCTGTTTGTGGCGGGTATTTTAAATGTGTGTCCTGTCCAAGGACAATATCAAGAAGTGTCTTCATATTATCCTTGTCTTCCATTGCCTCATCAAATAAGAACTTATCCATTAGGTTTAAATCTTTGAGTGTTCTTTTGTCTTTTGTCACTATAGCTTCTCCTTTCCTTTACAGATAAACTTCTTGTTTGCAAGAAAATGCTATAGCTTCTATCCTAAGATTAACATATACTTTCAGCAGATTCCAGTGTATAAAGAGGATATTTTCATTTTCTCAAACAGTATTTATCCGTTTACGTATCATCACTTTTGGGAATTACTGCCGATCTATCATGGCTCCGAAAAATAGATGAAATGAATTTAGATACTTTGTACAGATGATTAGATGTATCATCTGTGTGCAGCTAGCATAACATAAGCAAAAGATAAACTCAAGAAATATTTTGTGATACTAAAGGAGGCATCATGTATCAATAATACATAGTGCCCATCAAAGAGGATATTTTTAACAGTACATTAAGTCAATTCTTACTGTCGAATTGCCATCAATACTAACACGGGCATTCATTTTAATTACATTTTTGTACATTATAATAATTAGTTGTATCCGTATAGTTATATAGTATAATAAACGGAATTGTACAATATACTGAATAAAAATTATGAATAAACACACAAATCAAGAAATAAACTGAATATTAATATAAAAATATAAAAATAAACAGAGAGATATAAGACAAAACAAAATAAAAAAAGTTGTTGACAGACAATAATGAACGTGATATTGTATGCTTGTACAAAATAATAGACAAAAACAAAGAGCAAAGGTGCTTACATTTCGTAGTAGCTTTGCTCTTTTTGTTTTTGTTTATTATAAAAATTTTTCAGCGCGCGATGTATTTGACAATTAGTTGAGATTAAGGCAACTGTGAAACAGCTGCAGATTCAGGAGGATTTGACAATGAGATTAAAAGACACAGGATTAACAGCACAGGATATCAAAGACAAAGTAAGCAAATACATGATCGAGACTTATGAGCGTTTCGATTTTCTTGCAGAGACAGCCGAGGGGATGTATCTCTATGATGAGAATGGAACACCATATCTTGACTTTTATGCAGGAATCGCAGTAAACAATGCGGGAAACAGAAACCCGAAGGTTGTAGCAGCAGTCAAAGACCAGGTGGACGATATAATGCACACATTTAACTATCCATACACCATTCCACAGGCGCTGCTTGCTGAAAAAGTATGTAAGACACTTGGAATGGACAAGATCTTTTATCAGAACTCAGGAACAGAGGCCAACGAGGCAATGATCAAGATGGCGCGTAAATATGGTATTGAGAAATATGGTCCGAACAGATACCACATCGTTACAGCAAAGGATGGTTTCCATGGAAGAACATTTGGAGCAATGTCAGCAACAGG
>ERZ894217.572-NODE-572-length-19847-cov-16.084428_pt1 | contig 19847 bp, 22 predicted proteins | sample MGYA00380291_ERZ894217 | MGnify/ENA primary metagenome ERZ894217 (study PRJEB32331, sample SAMN06328480) | human gut metagenome | biome: human gut microbiome; feature: stool | host: Homo sapiens | collected 2013-07-05 ...
ACTACACTTTGCAAGCAAAGTCGTGTGCCAAGGGGCAAGCCCCTTTGGAAACCCCGGACAACAAAACAGGCTGAATATCTCGCACTTTTTCGGTGCTTGATACTCAGCCTTTATTTGTTGTCAGCAGCCCCCGTTTCGTGGTCTGCGTGTAGTTCCTTGTAAACTGACCTAAAGGAAAAGCTAAAAAACTGGTACACGGTTGAGGCAGACAGAAAGCCATTAAACGAGGGAATTCTGGTATGTCAAAGGGAAAACTTCACATGGGACGCTGGATTGAGAAAACGGTTTCGAAGGTTGAGCATTGGAGTAGTGGTGCTCTTATCTGGTGTTGTATTGATTATGGGAGTCATTTTGAATGAAAGCGTAATAGAGCTACTCTGTCGAATAGCATTCTGGGCACCAATGTTACAATGGCTATTTGAAACCGTGAAAATGCTAAATGATGACTTGGAAAATCTGAATGAACTGGACGTTGCGATAAACTCGAAAGAGGAAAAGAGCATGGAAGATCTTCAGGATATTCAAAAATTGATATACGAACATCGAAAAGGTTGCTTGACGATACCTAATTTCTTCTATGGATATTTCAAGGACAATGACGAAGACAGAGCACACAGAATGGCAAATATGTAATACGACGGAAAACTATTTGTAAAAAAGATGAAGAGGTTGCAGACTAATAGCATGCGCACAGATGTGACCTGTACAAAACTAAAGTAATCTTTTCAAAACCTTAAACCGTGTGGACGGAGTTACAAAATCTCATCCATGCGGTTTTATAATAGAATAATTGTTTTGTATCGAACAATAATATACCTGTTTTTATTCCATAGTCCAAAATCACATCCGGTGAAATTATAGTAAAAGAAGGGCAGGGGAGAGCACAGGCAAAGTAGGGACTGAGCAAATAAACAGCAATGAACATCACAGATAAGAAGTAATCAAATCTGTCAGCACATCAAAACAACCCCAATCGCTTCAAAAGTCCTCTTCAAAAAATTAGCAATAACACATCACTCAATTCCGTCCATCAATACACCCATCAACCCATCATCCAACCCCTTATCACCCTCACCCTGAGGAGCGCATCTGGGCAGGGCGAACGCCCCGGCGGAAGCCCCGGGTCCCGGACGCTCCGAAGATCAAACACGACAAGATGAAACAATTTTACATGGTTGACATGAGGCGAAAAATGTGATACTATCATCTTATCAAAAAAGTGCGAATCCCTCTCGCTCGCGAAGGAGAAATCTCTCTCGCAATGAAAAATCAAACGATACAACGAACGAAAATCGACTTTGCCGAAGGCTGGCAGACACGAGGGACTTAAAATCCCTTTCTGAAGACAGAGTATGGGGTTGCCCCCGCTGGAGACATTGAAAATCTCAGAAATGTTCGTTGATTCGAATGATTGCCGGACTTTCTTTTTGCTCTGCTTTCTGGAAGCTTTGGAGAGGTGAGAGGAATCATTCTTGCATAGACGATGCCGTATGGACGCGTTTACAAGAACCTTTCCATGCGGGGCCATAGTGAAATATTTTTATATCAAACAGACTGCCCCCAAAGTAGCTCGCATCAAATCGCGCTGCTTTGGGGGCAGTTTTACGCTTTGCGGGGGATGGGCGGGGCGCTGTCGTCCGTAAGGCCGAGAATATAATCGGTACTGGTATGGTAGAGAACGGCAAGCTGGATCAGCACCTCGGTGGGGATATCCCGCTTGCCGGTCTCGTAATTGGAGTAGCAGACCTGTGTGCATTTCAGATACGCCGCAACATCCTTTTGCAGCAGATCACGATCCTCCCGCAGATCCCGGATACGTTGATACATGGTATTTACCTCAAAGGCTTTATTTAAGGTAAAGTATAGACATAACGAAATGTTATATTGACATATAAAACAAAATGTTATATCATAGTATCGCGCCGGGAACAGCTGTGAATCTCCGGCGCAAAAGGGGAGAGCATCATGAAACTGGAATTCCGGCAGACGGTGACCTGCAACCACCTTACGCTTGCAAGGGTCTGCAAAACTATCGACTGGCAGCAGCCACTGCCCCGGTGCGGAGAATATGTGGCCGGGCTGGATACGCTGGACGGCGAACCGGAACTGCCGGTGCGCAAACTGCTGCACCGGGCACAGGACGGCGGCTGCCTTGCGGAGCTGCCGGGCTTCAACATTGCGCAGCTGAGGCTTTCTTACCGGGAGCTGGAGCAACTGGCAGCAAAAAAAGGCTGGACGCTGCAAAAGCTGTAAAAAACTTAAATTTCCCTCTTGCATTCTGGCCGATTCGTGCTATAATAGTAAGGCAATCGTTTCCAAGGCCGCTCGACGGGGTAGCCGATATTGAAGGTTGTGATGGGCACATACATTAAATATGGCCCCAATACGTCAGAACCAGAATTGAGGTGAAAAGAATGAAACAGGGTATCCATCCGAACTACGTTGACTGCACTATTACCTGCGCTTGCGGTAATGTCATCAAGACTCGTTCCACCAAGCCCGAGATCCACGTCGAAGTTTGCTCTAAGTGCCATCCTTTCTACACTGGCAAGCAGAAGCTGGTTGACACCGGCGGACGTGTTGAGCGCTTCAACAAGCGTTTCGGCCGTAAGTAATTATAGGCTATCTCATGCCGCTTCCTTCGGGAGGCGGCATTTTTGCATTTTTGCGGTGGCAAATATTTCGTTTTCCCACACAGGATTGTCTTAATTTAAACACATTTTCCATCTAAACTAAAGCAGTTCCAAACCGGAAAGCGCTGGTTCTACGCCGCTTTCCACAAAACAGCTTCTGAAATAAAAGGAGAGTTTGCTGTGATCGAAGTTTCTCACCTGAGCAAGTCCTACGGCAGCCGCCCTGCCGTGCAGGATCTCTCGTTTACGGTGCCGGACGGCCAGATCTACGGCCTGCTGGGGCCAAACGGCGCGGGCAAATCCACCATTATGAATATCCTTACCGGCTATCTGGCGCCCACCGAGGGCGAGGTAAAGGTAGCCGGCTTCCGTCTGCCTGAGCAGGCGCAGCAGGCTAAAGCCTGTGTAGGCTATCTGCCGGAGCAGCCGCCGCTCTACCCGGAAATGACTGTGCAGGAGTATCTGGACTTTGTGGCAGAGCTCAAGGGAGTCAAGCGTGCGCAGCGCAAACAGCAGGTGCTGGCCGCTGCCCACCGCACCGGGCTGGAAGAAGTGCTGCCCCGGGTCATCCGCAGCCTGTCCAAGGGCTATCGTCAGCGGGTGGGCATCGCGCAGGCGCTGCTGGGCAGCCCGCAGCTTATCATTCTGGATGAACCCACCGTAGGGCTGGACCCCGCGCAGGTCATCGAGATCCGCAACCTCATCCGGGAGCTGGGCAAGGCGCACACGGTCATCCTGTCCAGCCACATCCTCAGCGAGGTGCAGGCGGTATGCCAGCAGGTGCTTATCCTCTCTAAAGGCCGTCTGGTGGCTGTGGGCAGCCCGGAGGAGCTGGGCGAGACCCTGAACCCGGGCAGCCGCCTGCGTGCCACCGCGCAGGGCGAGCCCGACACCGTGCTGGCCGCTGTGCGCAGCGTGCCGGGCATCTGCAAGGTAGAACTGGAAAGCGCCGCGGACGGTCAGGTCACCTTTACCGCCGAGAGCGAGGACGCCGCCGACCGCCGCGCCGCCGTGTCCCGGGCACTGACCGAGGCCGGGTGCACCGTGCTGGCGCTTGCCGCCGAGAACCGCAGTCTTGAGGAGGTATTCCTTGCGCTGACCGAAAAAAAGCTGGAGCAGGAAGCCCCGGCAGAAGGGGAGGAGAACTGAGATGCTTGCCATCTTTAAACGAGAACTCCGCAGCTGCTTTCACGGCATGATTGGTGCGGTGCTTACCGCCTTTATGCTGGCGGCTACGGCTATCTATTTTGTGGCGCTGAATCTGGGCTACGGCCTGCCGGATTTTGGCTACTACACGCTGTACCGCACCATTTTTGTGCTGCTGCTCTACATTCCGGTGCTCACCATGCGCTCCTTTGCCGAGGAACGCCACAGTCGCACCGACCAGCTGTTGCTCACAAGCCCGGTGTCGGTGGGCGGCATCGTGCTGGGCAAATATTTTGCCCTTTGCGTCATTTTTGCGCTGCCCTGCCTTGTGGATGCGGGCATGATCCTTGTGCTGAAAGCACTGGGCGCTACCGGCACCAGTACACTGGCCAACTTTTCCGCGCTGCTGTGCTATTACCTCATGGGCTGCGCCGCCATTGCCATCGGGGTGTTCCTTTCCAGCCTGACCGAAAACCAGATCATCGCCGCCGTGTCCGGTGTGGCGGCGCTGCTGCTGGCTTATATGATGCCCAGCCTGCGCACCATGTTCACCACCGGCAGCGCGGTGGCGCTGGCATTGTTCACCGCCATTGCCGCCGCGCTCAGCGTGGTGGCAGGGCTGCGCAGCAAAAGCTTCACACTGGGCTGCCTTTCCTTTGCGGGGTGCTGCGTGGCGCTTACGGCGCTGTTCCTGCTCAAGAGTAGCTGGCTGACCGAAGCTTTCAGCGCAGTGCTCAGCGCCCTGTGCCTGTTTACCCCCTTTGAAGAATTTGTCAACAGCAGCTTTTCCATCCCCACGCTGGTCTACTACCTGACCGTGGCGGCGGTGTTCCTGTTTTTCACCGCACAGGGCTTGGAAAAGCGCCGCTGGAACTGAGAGGAGGCTATAACGATGAAATGGAACAAGAACGCAGCCTCTCAGAAAGGCAGGGTGTTCCGCAGCGGGCTGCTGTCCACCGCCATGCTGGCGGCATTGCTGGTGCTGGCGGTGCTGCTCAACCTGCTGGTGCGGGCCATCCCTGCAAAATATACCGAGTTCGACCTCTCCGAGGCCAAAATGTACACCCTGAGCGACAGCACCAAAGCGCTGGTGGAGGGGCTGGAAAAGGATGTGCACATCTATTACCTCTGTGAAACCGGCAGCGAGGATACCATCATCACAAAGCTGCTGGATCACTACGCCGCCGAGAGCGGGCACCTGAGCTGGGAACAGAAGGACCCCACCCTGTACCCAACCTTTGCCGCAAAGTATGGCGCAGAGAATGTTTCCACCGGCAGTCTGATCGTCACCTGCGGGGAGAACAGCACCGTACTGGATGCCGCCGACCTGTACGAGTACGATTATACCGACTACTACACCACCGGCTCTGCCAGCGTGACTTTTGGCGGCGAAAAGCAGATCACCTCTGCCATCTATAAGCTCACCGCAGCGGGGCAGAGCCACGCCTACTATACCACCAACCACGGCGAGCAGACCCTGACCGACTCCCTGACCGATGCGCTGGACGCCCAGAATATCGACGCCCAGCCGATGGATCTGCTCACAAGCACCATCCCGGAGGACTGCGATCTGCTCATCATCAACGCACCCACCACAGATTTTTCCGCAGGGGACAGCCTTGTGGATGAGATCAGCCAGCTGCAAGATTATCTGGCGGCGGGCGGCAAGCTGCTGCTGACCAGCAGCGTCTACGCCCAGACCCCGCAGCTGGACGCCGTGCTGGCGCAGTTCGGCCTTGCCCGCGCAGAGGGCATGGTGGTGGAGGGCGACAGCAGCAAGGCACTGTATAACTCTGCATGGTCGCTGCTGCCGGACTACGGCACGCCCACCGAGAGCACCGCGCTGAACGGTGTGAATACCAGCACCCATGTCATGCTGTCGGTGGCGCAGGGCATCACGGTCACCGAGACCGAGAATGTCACCGCCGAGCCGCTGCTGAACAGCTCCTCCGCTGCCTATGCCAAAGCCGACATCAACGACCTTACCACCATGGAGCGGGAGGACGGGGACGCAGATGGCCCCTTTGCGCTGGCCGTCTGGGCGCGGAACGAGGACACCGGTGCCGAGGTTCTCTGGATCGGCTGCCCCAATATGGATAACGAGCAGCTTTATCAGTCCATGCCCGGCAATCTGACCTTTTTGCAGGGCTGCGCTGCCTCGCTGGTAGGGCAGGATGTCCTTGTAGACACCAAGGCGCTGGAAGCCGAGCCCATCACGGTGGCAGGCTCCACTGCCGCAGCACTGGGGCTGACCTTTGTGTTCGTGCTCCCGGCGGCGGTGCTCATTGCCGGGGCGGTGGTGGTGCTGCTGCGCCGCCGCAGATAAGGAGACCGCCATGAAAACAAAACAGCGTGTCTTGCTGGTATTGCTGGCAGCGGCGTGCTGCTGGGCGCGGCATTGTGGGCGATGATCCGCAGCAACGCCAAGGCCGAGCAGGCGGCCAGCGTCGCCGCCGAGGATCTGGAGCAGATCGAGTATACCTATAACGGCCAGACCTACACCCTGCAATATTCCGGCGGCAGCTGGCAGTTGGCACAGGACCCCGCCTATCATCTGGACGAGAGCGCCTGCAATACTATGCGCACCGCCCTGATGGCGCTGAATGCCAAGCGCAGCCTGACACCGCAGGCGGGGGAGGACTACGGGCTGGACAGCCCGCAGCTCACCGTCACGGTCACGGCGGCAGGGCAGAGCACTACCCTGACCTTCGGGGCAGAAAACCCGGTCACCGGGGATCTCTATGTGCAAAAAGCCGGGGACGATGCCATCTACACCGTCAGCGGCAACAAAGCCGCCTGCTTCCAGCTGGATAAGGCCGGGCTCTTCGGCAGCTTCTGCCCCACCGGACTCACCGCTTCGGCCATTACGCAGGTAGCCTATACGCTGGCAGATGGCACCTCCGTCACCCTGAACGCCGTCAGCGAGCCGACCGAAAGCGCTGACAGCGCCTCTTCCTCTGCCTACGAGACGGTATGGCGGCTGGCCTCTGACCCCGCCGCCAGCCTTGCACAGGACAAGGTGCAAAGCCTGCTGTCTGCCTTGTGCACCTACGTTACCGCCCAAGCCACGGACGCCGACCTTTCTGCCTGCGGCTTTGATGCACCGGTATTCACCGCCGTAGTCACCAGCGAGGACGGCTCCACCGTGCAGCTGGTCTACGCCTGCGGTACGGACGGGTGGTATCTGCAGGTGGAAGGGGATACCTCGGTATACACAGTGGATACCAGCACTGTGCAGGCGCTTCTGCTGACGGAAAACGACCTGAAAACGCAGGAATAATTGCTTTGATACGCTGCACCGAAACCAAGGTGCAGCGTATATTTTTTTGCAGCTTTTTATAAAGTTTCAGCAAACATCGGCAGAGCGATTGACAATCCGACTGTGATTGTTTATTATAAACCGTGACAGGGTAAGTCCGCCGCGCAAGATCATGCTTCTGTGCGGGGCGGAGCATCCCTTATACGCAAAAAAGATGGGGCAGGTTCCCTGTCTTTTTTCGTATCTGAGAACAAGGAGGATAACATATAAAATGGACAACTCGGTGGTCGTTTCACTGCGGGATATCGTAGTGGAATTTGATGGACAGCGCATTCTGGATGGGCTGAATCTGGATATCCATGATAAGGAGTTCGTGACGCTGCTCGGTTCCTCCGGCTGCGGCAAAACTACCACCCTGCGCCTGATCGCAGGCTTTCTGGAGCCGAACGCCGGCAAGGTGCTGCTGAAAGGGGAGGACATTACCGGTGTGCCGCCCTACAAGCGCCCGGTGAATACCGTGTTCCAGAAATACGCGCTGTTCCCGCACCTGAACGTGTTCGAGAACGTGGCCTTTGGTCTGCGGCTCAAAAAGCTGGACGAGGACACTATCCGCCGCAAGGTGCGCGATATGCTGGAGGTCGTGGGCTTGAAGGGCTTCGAGCGCCGCAGCATCAGCCAGATGTCCGGCGGTCAGCAGCAGCGCGTGGCCATTGCCCGCAGTCTGGTCAATGAGCCGGAGATCCTGCTGCTGGACGAGCCGCTGGGTGCACTGGACCTGAAGCTGCGCAAGGAGATGCAGCTGGAACTCAAGCGGCTGCAGCGCGAGATGAACATTACCTTTATCTATGTCACCCACGATCAGGAGGAAGCGCTTACCATGTCCGATACCGTCGTGGTCATGAATGGCGGTAAGGTGCAGCAGATCGGCACCCCGGAAGATATCTACAACGAGCCGAAAAATGCCTTTGTGGCAGACTTTATCGGCGATTCCAACATCGTGGACGGCGTGATGCACAAGGACTTTCTGGTGTCCTTCTCCGGTGTGGACTTCCCCTGCGTGGACCGCGGCTTTGCCCGGGAGCAGAGCGTGCAGGTGGTGGTGCGCCCGGAGGATATCGAGGTGGTATCCCCCGTGGAAGGCCAGCTTGTGGGCGTGGTGAACGATGTCATCTTCAAGGGCGTGCACTTTGAGATGCACGTGGAGTGCGAAGGCCGCGAGTGGCTGATCCACTCCACCCGCGCCTGCACCCCCGGCGAGACCATTGGTATGCGCATCGGCCCCAACGAGATCCATATCATGGCGCGGAGCGAGGGGTGATGTGCCATGAAGATCTATGATAAAAAGCTGGCCTATCCGTACTTTGTATGGATGGTGCTGTTTACCGTTGTGCCCTTGTTCATTGTGGTGTACTACGCCATGACCGATGCCGAGGGCAACTTTACCCTGAATAACCTCACCTCCATCAGCGGCTACGGCTCAGTGTTTGCCCGCAGTCTGCTGCTGGCACTTATTGCTACCGTTATCTGTCTGATCATCGCCTTTCCGGTGGGCTATTTTCTGTCCCGGTTGCGGGTGAACAAGCAGCACATCATGCTTATGCTGGTCATGCTGCCCATGTGGATGAACTTTTTGCTGCGTACCTACGCATGGATGGGTCTGCTCAGCGTCAATGGCCCGGTGAACACCCTGCTGGGCTTTATCGGCCTTGGCCCCTATACCATGCTCAACACCTCCGGTGCGGTGGTACTGGGCATGGTGTATAACTATGTGCCCTACATGATCCTGCCGCTGTATACCAGCATGACCAAGATCGACCAGAGCCTTGTGGAGGCTGCGCAGGATCTTGGCGCCAACACCACCAAGACCCTTGTGCGGGTGCTCATCCCCATGAGCGTGCCGGGCATCAGCACCGGCATCACCATGGTGTTCGTGCCGGCAGTGTCTACCTTTGTCATCAGCCGTATGCTGGGCGGCGGCTCTAATCTGCTGATCGGCGATTTGATCGAGATGCAGTTTTTGGGTAACAGCTATAACCTGAACGTCGGCTCCGCCATGAGCCTTGTGCTGATGATCATCGTGCTGCTGTGCATGAGCTTTACATCCAGCTTTGACGAGGATGAAATGGAGGGCGTGTCCTGATGAAAACAAAACATCTGCGCCTGATGCAGCGGGTCTATATCATCCTGTTCTTCTGCTTCATGTACCTGCCCATTGCCTACATGATCGTGTTCAGCTTCAACCAGAGCAAGGGCTATTCGCTGTTCACCGGCTTCACCTTCAAATGGTACCGCAGCCTGTTCACGAATGCGTCCATCCTCCACGCGCTGTGGGTGTCCGTTGAGGTGGCCATCCTGTCTGCCATCATCGCCACGGTGCTGGGCACGGCAGCCAGCCTTGGCATTGCCTCCATGAGCCGCAAAAGCCGCCTGCTGGTGACCAACATCACCTATATTCCGGTGGTCAACCCGGAGATCATCACCGGCATCTCCCTGATGCTGCTGTTCGTGGCCTACCAGCGCTTTGCCGCTCAGTCCGCGTTGCTGCCGGACAACATCATGGGCCTGCCCACGCTGCTCATTGCGCATATCGCGTTCAACGTGCCTTACGTTATCTTTAACGTAAGCCCCAAGCTCAAGCAGCTGGATATCAAGCTGTACGAAGCAGCGCTGGATCTTGGCTGCGACCCCCGGCAGGCGTTCTTCAAGGTCATCCTGCCGGAGATCAGCCCCGCCATCCTTTCTGCCTTCCTCATCTGCCTGACCTATTCCATCGACGATTTCATGATCTCCTACTTCAACTGTGGTACGGTGGAGACCCTGCCCATTGCCATCTACTCCATGACCCGTAAAAAGGTCAGCCCGGAGATCTACGCGCTGTCCACCATCATGTTTGTGGTCATCCTCAGCGTCATTCTGGTGTCCAATGCCATGGAGAGCCGCAGCTACCGCCGGGATCAGAAAACGCTGCGAAAGGAGGGCGCATGATGAAACGCATTGCTGCATTGCTGCTGACGCTGGCTGTGGCGCTGTGCGCCGCATTGCCGGTGTTTGCCGCCGGTACCATCGAGGTGACCGAGGATGTCTCGGTGTCGGATGATTACGACTGGACCCGCTTCAAGGGGCAGAACGTCACCCTGAACGTCTATAACTGGGGCGAGTACATCTCCAACGGTTCGGACGACAGCGTGGACGTGGTAGCCGCCTTTGAAAAGCTGACCGGCATCAAGGTGAACTACACCACCTTCGACTCCAACGAGTCCCTGTACGCCAAGCTCAAGTCCGGCGCAGCCAACTACGATGTGATCATCCCCTCCGACTACATGGTGGCAAAGATGATCAACGAGGGGATGCTTGCACCCCTTGACTACGAGAATATCCCCAATTTCCAGAAGATCGATACGGGCTACCGCAACCCGGATTACGACCCGCAGAACGCCTACACCGTGCCCTATATGCTGTGCACCACCGGCATCATCTACAACACCACTATGGTGGACGAAGCCCCCACCTGCTGGGCAGACCTGTGGGATGAACAGTACACGGGCAACATTCTCATGTTCAACAACAGCCGCGATGCCTACGCCATCGCTGCGTTCAAGAGCGGCCACAGCATCAACCCCGCCACCCCGGAAGAGGTGGACGAGGTGGTGGAGGAGCTCAAGGCACAGAAGCCGCTGGTGCAGGCCTACGTCATGGACGAGATCTTTGATAAGATGATCGGCGGCGAGGCTGCCATCGGCGTGTACTACTCCGGCGATGCCATTACCATGATCGATGATAACCCGGATCTGGCTTGGGTGTTCCCGGAGGAGGGCAGTGTGCTTTCGGTGGACTGCATGGCTGTGCCTGCTGCCAGCGAGCACAAAGAGGCCGCCGAGATGTTCATCAACTTCATGTGCGAGACCGATATCGGCAAGGCCAACAGCGAGTACATCGGCTACACCACCCCCATGCACGATGTTTGGGAGGTGCTGGACGAGGATCTGAAGACCAGTGAGATCGCCTATCCGTCTGAGGAGGATGCTGCCCGCGAAAAGGTGTTCACCGCCCTGAGCGACGAGGTGAACAGCGAGCTGGATCTGAAGTGGAGCGAGATGAAGAGTTACGACGAGGGCGGCGGCAGCTACCTGTTTTTGCTGCTACTGCTGGCCATGCTGGCGCTGGCCTGCTTCAATATCTGGCGCAAGGTGCGCAGAAAGACCCGCAATCAGTATTGATCGTTTCAACCAAGGCTGCCGTCCCGGACGTGGTGCGGCGGCCTTTTTCCGATAGGAGGGAAAGAATATGGAACAGTTTTATTATCAAGGTACTGCCGTGGTAGAAAATGCCGATGCAGACTGCCACAGCCTGCTCAAGGCCAGCGCTCTGCTGCGCTATGTGGAGCAGATTTCTTCCATGCATGCCCGCCACTTTGGCATGGACGATAAGTTTTTTGAGGATCACGGTGTAGCGTTTCTGGTGGGCAAGCAGGCGCTGCGGTTCAGCCGTGTGCCCCGCCGTGGCGAGACTTTGACCCTTTGCTCCCGCTCAGAAAAGGCTCTCCGCGGCTCTATCAAGCGCGTCACAACCCTTACGGACGAAGCCGGGCAGGAGGTTGCCATGGTGGACAGCCGCTGGATCATGTCCAGTCTTGAGGATGGGCACATCCTGCGCCAGCCGGGCTGGACGGTAGAGGGATACTGGAACGAGACGGTGGAAGAGGGACTGCCCCTTTTGCTGCATAAGCGCCGGGACAGCCTGACCAGCGCCGGTCTGGTTACGGCGCGCTACTCCCAGTGCGACCTGCACTACCACATCAACAACGCTTTTTATCTGGATATCGTCTGTGACGCGCTGCCGCAGGAGATCATGCGCGATCATGTTGTGAAGTTCGCTTCCATCAATTACCACCGCGAGGTCCCCATGGGGCAGCAGGTGGAGGTGTTCTACACCCCCTCGGATGATGGCTGGTACTTTATTGCCAAGCACGCGGACAAAACGGCTTTCGAGTGCTATCTGGAACTGGAGCCGGTCAAGCAGTAAAAGCCCGGAGGAAAAATGCCTATGTCCAAGACCAAGGAACTTTTTTGCACCTTTTTCAAGATCGGTGCCTTTACTTTTGGCGGCGGCTATGCCATGGTGGCGCTGCTGGAGCACGAATTTGTAGAGGAAAAGCGCTGGCTCACCCGGGAGGAGTTTCTGGATATGGTCGCCATTGCCGAGTCCACTCCCGGCCCTGTGGCGGTGAACAGCGCCACCTACATCGGCTATAAGCTGGCTGGTGCTGCCGGTGCGGCGGCTTCCACTCTGGCAGTGTGCCTGCCGTCCTTTGCAGTCATCTACCTTATTTCGCTCTTCTTCGACCGCTTTTTGCAGCTGACGGTGGTGGCCAATGCCTTCAAGGGCATTCAGGCCTGTGTCATCTACCTGATCTTATCCGCCGGGGTCAAGATGCTCAAAAATTTGCAGCGCACCCCCTTCAACACAGCAGTGGTGGCGGTGGTGTTGGCGGCTATGGTGGGCTGCTCAGTGTTGGCGGTAAAGTTTTCCTCCATCTGCTGCATTTTGCTTTGCGGCGCAGCCGGGGTGCTGGCCTACGCGGTAGGGCAGGGGAAGAAAGGCGGCACAAAATGATCTTGCTGCAATTATTCTGGAACTTTCTTGTCATCGGCGCGGTGTCCTTTGGCGGCGGCTACGGCATGATCTCGCTGGTACGGGAAACGGTGCTGGGGCACGGCTGGCTGACCGAAAGCGAATTTCTCAGCTTTATCGCGGTGTCTGAGTCTACGCCCGGCCCGCTGGCGGTGAACATGGCTACCTTTATCGGCGCTTCACAGGCGGGGCTGGCAGGTTCCTTTGCGGCAACGGTGGGGGTGGTGCTGCCCTCCTTTGTCATCATTCTGCTCATCGCGGCGGCGCTGCACAGCCTGATGAAGTATGCCGGGGTCAACGCTTTTCTGGCCGGGGTGCGCCCCTGCGTGGTGGCTATGATCTTAGCCACTGCCTGCACCATGGGGCTTTCCACGCTGGGCGGCTTTACCACCGTTTCCGGCGGCTTTGCCCCGGATGTGCGTGCACTGGCGGTGTTTGCCCTGCTGGGCATTTTACATTTTGCCTATAAAAAGAAAACGCAGAAAGCGCCGTCCCCCATCGGGATGATCTTACTTTCTGCGGTGCTGGGCGCAGTACTGTGGAGCATCTGACCCGGCAAGAAAGGATACTGCAATGAACATTACCGTGTATCTGGGCGCAAGCCTTGGCAACGACCCTGCACTGCCACAGGCTGTGCAGCAGCTGGGGCGCTGGATCGGCGAAAGCGGCAACGCGCTGGTGTACGGCGGCAGCAAAAGCGGCCTGATGGGGCTTTTGGCCGACAGTGTGCTGGCTGCAGGCGGCAGGGTGACCGGCGTAGAGCCCAAGTGCTTTCTGGACGCAGAACTGCAGCACGAGGGACTGACCGAGTTGATCGTTACCGAGGACATCCCCGCCCGCAAGACCAGAATGATCGAGCTGGGCGATGCCTTTATCGCGTTTCCCGGCGGCACCGGCACGCTGGAGGAGATCACCGAGGTCATCAGCAAGTTGTCTCTGGGGCAGCTGGACGCGCCCTGCATCCTCTACGACCTGAACGGCTACTACCAGCCTCTGCACCAGCTTTTGCAGCAGATGATCACCATGGGGCTTTCCACTCCGGCGCGGCAGCGGAATATCACCTTTGCCGCCGACCTTGCTCAGATCCGCGCAATTCTTGAAAAATGATACTGGGAAGCTTACTTCTCAAACGTAAGGAGACTGCTGTACATGGCTTTGTGCGGCGGTCTTTTTTCATAAAATGGGATACCGGGGCGTCCGCAGACGACCCGGTATCCCGAAAAAAATCATTCCGCTGGTTATGCCCATAGCGCACGCGGAGGGCATTTAAATCTTTCTGCGCAATCAAAAAGGCCGCTGCACAAAATAATGTGCAGCGGCCTTTTGCTATCCTGTTATGTACGCTGTGCGCGTTAAACTTAGGCGGCAGTGGTGGAAGCAGCCTCAGAAGAAGCAGCCTCAGAAGAAGCAGCCTCAGAGGAAGCAGCCTCGGAAGATGCAGCCTCAGAGGAAGCAGCCTCGCTGGAAGCAGCCTCAGAAGAAGCAGCCTCGGAAACAGCGGTGCTTGCGGAAGCAGCCTCAGAGGTGGAGGAAGCAGCAGCGCTAGAAGCAGAACCACCGCAAGCGGTCATGCCAGCAGCCAGAGCCAGAGCAACAACAGCGATGCAAATATTCTTGAGTTTCATATCAATGATCTCCTTAGTCTTCTTGTAAATGTTTGGCAGCGGGCTTTCGGTAGCGCCTCACTGCGATGCTATATTCTAATCCGTTTTTGAAAAAAATCAAGAGGATTTTGGTCGAAAGTTATAATCTATGTAAAGAATCTACATAGTTGTCATAAAGTTTCGCCAAAAGTCAAAGACTTTTTGGTAAAAATAAAGCGCGGGATAGAGCCTGTACCGCCGGGTGAGAAGCACAAAAACAGAAAAAATTGAAAAATACTCATAAAATCCTTTTTATTGTACTGTAAATGTGGATAATAGAGACACAACGAGGGACGGACATCCCCCGGAGGGCTGAACGACAAGAACATTTATGGAGGGTACTACAATGAAAGACTTTGATTTTGGCTACTTTGGCACCGGCGACGAGGGCTATGCCCAGTACATGACCGCATTCGAGCGCAATTTCAACACGGACAGCACTGACAGCTTTGCGTCCGATGACGCAGACTGCGATGCAGACAGCTGCGACAGCACTGAGGACGATTTCTGAGCCTGCACCCTTTTGCCCGTTTGTGCATACAAAGGGCAAAGGGGGAATGCGGCTTGAACCGGATCATTTTCACACTTGGGGTCTGGCTGTTCCCGGCGGCGTGTACAGCGCTGGGAGCAGCAGGGGTGTTTTTGCTGCGCAGGCAGACAAGGCCGGCAACCCGGCGTATTTTGTGCGGAATGGCGGCGGGTATCATGCTGGCGGCCAGCGTGTGGAGCCTGCTGCTGCCGGCCATTGCCCGGTCGCAGGGCAGGGCGGCATGGGTGCCCCCGGCGCTGGGGCTTATTTTAGGCGCTGTGGGGCTTTTACGGCTGGAGGATGCCGCCGGGCAGCTGCTGGCGGGCGGCCCCGGGCATTGCGGGCGCATGGTGCTGGCGGTCACCCTGCACAACCTGCCGGAAGGCATGGTGGTGGGGCTGGCTGCGGCACTGGCGCTGCACGGGGACGCAGATGCCGTAAGCGGCGCGCTGGCACTGAGCCTGGGTATCGGCTTGCAGAACATCCCGGAGGGGGCGGCGGTCAGTCTGCCGCTGACCCAGAGCGGGCGCACCCGGGGGCAGTCCTTTGCCGCCGGGGCGGCCTCCGGACTGGTGGAGCCCTTGGGCGCGGTGCTGGCCTTTGTGCTGGCCGAGTGGGTAGGCGCAGCGCTGCCGTGGCTTATGAGCGCGGCGGCGGGCTGTATGGTGTGTGTGACCGCACAGGAGATGATCCCTGAGGCGGTGGAACCGGATGAAGTGGCCGGTGTCATCAGCATCGTGCTGGGGTTTGCGCTGATGATGGCACTGGATGTGGCCCTGTGATATAGTAAAAGCAGCGCCGGACAGACCAAAAAAGTCTGTCCGGCGCTGCTTTTATGTAAAAAGGATTTATATCGTCTGCGGCTGCTTCTGGCGCAGCTTACGCCGCACCACCAGCAGGCAGGCCAGATGCACCAGCGCGGTCAGCGCCCAGCTGATGGGGTAGCTGATGTACAGCATAAAAGGGGTGCGGTTCAGCTGGAAAATGGTGGCGATCCACACCAGTCGCAGCACGCACACACCCACAAGGCTTACCACCATGGGCAGCACGCTGTAGCCCAGCCCGCGCAGGCTGCTGGCCAGCACGTCCATAATGCCGCACAGCAGATAGAAGCCGCAGATGAGCCTTAGCCGCTCGGCGCCGGTGGCGATGACCGCAGTGTCCGAGGAGTAGAAGCGCAGCAGCTGGTGCCCCGCCAGCGCTGCGCCGCCGCCCAGCACAAGACCGGTCACCACGACACACAGCAGACAGTTGCGGATCACCCGGTCAAGATTGTGGTACTTGCGTGCGCCGATGTTCTGGCTGGTAAAGGTGACAGCGGCCTGCGCAAAGGCGTTCATGGCGGTGTACACAAAGCCCTCCAGATTGGAGGAGGCAGAGTTGCCCGCCACCACCATGGAGCCGAAGGAGTTGATGGAAGACTGGATGACCACATTGGAAAGGCTGAACACCGTGCTTTGCAGCCCGGCAGGCAGGCCGATGAGCAAAATCTGCTTCAGCGTCCCGGCGTGGAAGGCCAGCCGCCGCAGGTCCAGCCGCAGTGCGCCCTTCTCCCGGACAAGCATCCCGGTCACCAGCAGCGCGGACACAGTCTGGCTGATGATGGTGGCCAGTGCCACGCCCGCCACACTCATGGAAAAGCCGATGACAAAAACCAGATTCAGCACCACGTTGATGATACCGGCAGCGGCCAGACAGTATAGCGGGCGCTTGGTGTCACCCACGGCCCGCAGCAGCGCACTGCTGAAGTTGTACAGCATGGTCATGGGCATTCCGATAAAATAGATCTTCAGGTACAGGGTAGAAAGGCTGATCACGTCCTCCGGGCAGCTCATCAGCTCCAGCAGGCCGCGCGCGGCGCAAAAGCCCACCACTGCCAGCAATACGCCGCTGACTAAACCCAGCGCTACGGCAGTGTGTACCGTGTCCTGCACGCCTTTTTCGTCCCGGGCGCCAAAGCACCGGGCTGCCACCACGTTGGCACCCAGCGAAAGCCCGACGAACAGGTTGACCAGCAGGTTGATCAGAGAGCCGTTGGAGCCCACGGCGGCCAGCGCCGTGCTGCCCGCAAAGCGCCCCACCACCACAACATCGGCGGCGTTGAACAGCAATTGCAGAATGCTGGATGCCGCCAGCGGCACGGAAAACAAGATGATCTTTTGCAGCATGGGCCCGCTGGTCAGGTCTGCAGAACGGCTGGTCGTAGTCATGAGTTGTCTACCTCCTATAATAAGCCTTGTGTGAACATAGCAATTGCTTATTATAGCGCGATATTAGGTAAAAAACAAGAGGTAAAGCGCCCTGTTCTTTCCAAAAGCGGCAAATATCACCCGCCGGGTACAGCCTGCAATTGAAAAATGCTGCCCATACTGCTATAATAAGGCGGTAGACCCGTAGAAAACGGAGGAAGTTGGATTTATGTATCGGAATCGGATCAAACGGCTGCTGGATATTTTGCTGTCGGCCTGCGGCATTCTGTGCCTTTCGTGGCTGCTGCTGCTTTTGGCTATTGCCATCAAGCTGGACTCGCCCGGGCCGGTGTTTTTCCGGCAGAAGCGTGTGGGCATTGGCAAGCGGCATTTCCAGATCCTCAAGTTCCGCACTATGCGCATTGATACCCCGCACGATATGCCTACCCATCTGCTGCACGACCCGGAGCAGTATATCACCCGCATGGGGCACTTTCTGCGCAAGACCAGTCTGGACGAGCTGCCCCAGCTGTGGAATATCCTTGTGGGGGATATGGCGGTCATCGGCCCGCGCCCGGCGCTTTGGAACCAGTATGACCTGCTGGCCGAACGGGATAAGTACGGCGCAAACGATGTGCGCCCGGGGCTGACCGGCTGGGCGCAGATCCATGGCCGGGACGAGCTGGAAATCGCCGAGAAGGCAAAGCTGGATGGCTGGTATGTGGAGCATATCAGCTTTGGGCTGGATGTGAAATGCTTCTTTGGCACTATTACCGCCGTGCTCAAGCATGATGGCGTGGTGGAAGGCGGCACCGGCACCCTGCATGATGAAAAATGATCTATTATATGGAGACACCGGAGCCTTGGCTGACGCTCCGGTGTCTCCATTTTTACAGAAAGCACAGCACAGAGCGGCTGAAATTGGCATATCTCTTGATTTATCCCCTGAAAAGCGTATAATAAAACAGTACACAAGACGTTAAAGGAGGATTCCTGTATTATGGAACGCACCTATATCAATGAGGCTCAAAAGGCCATCGGCGGCACGGTGAAGGTGCAGGGCTTTATCGAGAACCTGCGCAACAGCAAGTATATGGCATTTATCGTGCTGAAGGATATTACCGGCAAGCTGCAGATCACGGTGGAAAAGGCCGACCACCCCGAGCTGGTGGATACCATCGACCAGCTCACCCCGGACTCTGTCATCACCGTCACCGGTAAGGTGATGGAGAACGACTACGTCAAGATGGGCGGCGTGGAGATGATCCCCGAGAGCATCGAGGTGGAGAGCACCGCCAATGCACTGCCCATCGTCCGCAAGGAGATCGCAGCCACCAAGAAAAAGAAGGCTGTGGAGCGCTCCAGCATCGACCAGCGCATCGACTACCGCTGGATCGATCTGCGCACCGACGAGAACCAGCTGATGTTCAAGGCACAGAGCTGCTTCGTCAACGCCATGCGCAAGTTCCTGCTGGACCGCAACTTCATCGAGATCCACACTCCCAAGCTGATTGCTGCTGCCAGCGAGAGCGGCTCTGAGGTGTTCAAGGTGGACTACTTCGACCGCAACGCTTATCTGGCACAGAGCCCCCAGTTCTATAAGCAGATGGCCATGGCTGCCGGCTTTGAGCGTATCTTCGAGACCGGTCCCGTGTTCCGCGCTGAGAAGAGTTACACCAACAAGCACGCTACCGAGTTCTCCGGCTTCGATCTGGAATTCAGCTACATCACCTCCTTCAAAGACGTGATGAAGATGGAAGAGGAGCTGCTGACCGCCGGTCTGCAGGCTGTTAAGGACAGCTATGGCGACCAGATCAAGGAACTGTTCGGACTGGAAGTCATCGTGCCCACCACCCCGTTCCCGGTGGTCAAGCTGGCAGACCTGTATAAGGCTCTGGAGGAAGAGTTCGGCTACACCGTGGACGAGAGCGAGAAGGGTGATCTGACCACCGAGGCCGAGCGCCTGAGCTACGACTGGGTCAAGAAGCACTACGGCCACGAGTTCCTGTTCATCACCGATTACTCTGCCGAGAAGCGCGCTTTCTACCATATGCGCGACGAGAACGGCGTGCCGCAGGGCTACGACCTGATCTGGCGCGGCGTGGAGATCACCACCGGTGCCCAGCGCGAGCATCGCTACGAGGTGCTGAAGAAGCAGGCTGAGGAGAAGGGTCTGGCCGATGATGTCAAGTTCTATCTGGAGTTCTTCCAGTACGGCTGCCCGCCCCACGGCGGCTTCGGTCTGGGCATCGACCGCCTGACCATGCTGCTGTGCGGCCTGAGCATCAAGGACGCCGAGTTCCTGTTCCGCGGCCCCAACCGCCTGACCCCGTGATTCCATAAAACCTTTCTGAGAGCTGCTGTGTGTTTGCATGGCAGCTTTTTTTTGAGTTCCGTGAAAAAGCAATTGAGGAAAATCCGCAGATTTTTCTCAATTGCAATTATATAAAATAATTTTTCCGCTGATTATGCCCAGAGCAAAGCGGAGGGCATTTAAGATCGTCCCGGCATAATAAGCGCTCCCTTTTCATACGATACAACGAGCACACCCACCCCTACGGGCGCGGTGCGCAGCGCAACAGGAAGGGGAGAAGGACCTTGGAGAAACAGGAACAGAACAGCATCTGTCGCGAGATCGGCGCACGCACCGGCGGGGATATCTACATCGGTGTGGTGGGGCCGGTGCGTAGCGGCAAATCCACCTTTATCAAGCAGTTCATGGAGCAGCTGGTGCTGCCCGCCATGTCCGGCTCTGCCGCTGCCCGGGAACGTGCCCGGGACGAGCTGCCGCAGTCGGCAGCGGGGCGCACCATCATG
>ERZ894217.591-NODE-591-length-19262-cov-13.811527_pt1 | contig 19262 bp, 16 predicted proteins | sample MGYA00380291_ERZ894217 | MGnify/ENA primary metagenome ERZ894217 (study PRJEB32331, sample SAMN06328480) | human gut metagenome | biome: human gut microbiome; feature: stool | host: Homo sapiens | collected 2013-07-05 ...
AGCGCCTGCTTTGCGGCAGCAATGGCCAGTGTAGCGGCATTTTCGCCCTCGGTGCAGTAGTGCCGGGTACGGATGCCGGTGCGGGTGGTGATCCACTCGTCGCTGGTATCCACGGTGCGGCTCAACTCTTCGTTGGTGACCGTGCGGCCGGGCAAAGCCCCGCCGGTGGCGATCAGACGCAAACCCTTCATGCTTTCCTCATTTCTCCGATCTGACGGAATTTCTGGTAGCGCTGCTCGGCCAGCTGACGGCCGTTCATGCGGGCAAGGCTGCGCAGCTGACGCTGCAGTGCCTCGTCCAGATTGCCGAACAGTACCCCGTGGGCGCGCTGTGCGCCGCCCACCGGCTCCGGGATGATCTCCTCCACGATGCCGTCCTTGTACAGATCCTGTGCGGTCAGCTTCATGATCTCGCAGGCTTCGCCGCTGCGGGAGGAATCCTTCCACAGGATGCTGGCAAAGCCCTCGGGGCTCAGCACCGAGTAGACGGCGTTTTCCAGCATGAGGATGCGGTTTGCCACACCCAGCGCCAGCGCGCCGCCGGAAGAGCCTTCGCCGGTGACCACTGCGATCACCGGCACGGTCAGGCCGCTCATCTCCATCAGGTTGCGGGCAATGGCCTCGCCCTGTCCGCGCTCCTCGGCGTCCTTGCCGGGGTATGCGCCCGGGGTGTCGATGAAGGTAATGATGGGACGGTCAAATTTTTCGGCCTGCTTCATCAGGCGCAGGGCCTTGCGGTAGCCCTCCGGCCCGGGCATACCAAAGTTGCAGCGCAGGTTTTCCTCCAGCGTGCTGCCCTTGCGGTGGCCGATGACCGTGACCGGCTGGCCGTGGAACAGCGCCACACCGCCCAGAATAGCGGCATCTTCCTTGCACTGGCGGTCGCCGCACTGCTCAAAGAAGTCGGTGAACAGTGCATCCACGATCTCATCGATGTGGGGGCGCTCCGGGTGGCGTGCCAGAAAGACCCTGTCCTCTGCGGTCAGCGCCCCGCAGCCGGACAGCAAAGCGTCCTCCTGTGCGGAAAGCTCTGCCAGTTCGGCAGCGTGGTTGGTGATATCGGTCATGTTCTCGTCCGCCGGGTCGCCGCGCAGGGCGGCGATCTTTTCATCCAACGGTGCGAGCTGTTGTAAGATGTCCTTGATCATAAGGCGCTCCCTCCTCAGGCGTGCAGACGCAGCAGCTGCGCCAGTGTTTCGCGCATCTCGGTACGGGGCACTACCTTGTCCACAAAGCCGTGCTCGTACTGGAACTCGCTGCGCTGGAAGCCTGCGGGCAGCTTTTCGCCGATGGTCTGTTCAATGACCCGGGGGCCCGCAAAACCGATCAGCGCCCCGGGCTCTGCCAGCATAATATCGCCAAGGCTGGCAAAGCTTGCGGTCACGCCGCCGGTGGTGGGGTGGGTCAGCACGCTGATGTACAGCCCGCCCCGGGCGGAGAACCGCTCGATGGCGGCAGAGGTCTTTGCCATCTGCATCAGGCTGAAAATGCCCTCCTGCATCCGGGCGCCGCCGCTGGCCGAAAAGATGATCAGCGGCAGGTGCTTTGCGGTGGCGTGCTCCACGGCGCGGGTGATCTTTTCGCCCACGGTGGTGCTCATGCTGCCCATAAAGAACCGGCTGTCCAGCACTGCTGCCACAACCGGAGTGCCCTCGATGCGCCCCGTGGCGGTGATGACAGCCTCCTTCAGGCCGGTCTTGCCGGTCTGTGCTTCCAGCTTTTCCGGGTAGCCGGGAAACTGCAGCACATCCTGCGGTGCAAGGTCGGCGTCCAGTTCCCGGAAGCTGCCCTTATCAAGGATGAGGCTCAGGCGGTAGTACCCGCCGATGGGCAGGTGCACCCCGCAGTTGGGGCAGACGTACTGTGCCTTGTTCCAGATCTGGCGGGTGGCGCGGCGTCCGCACTTTTTGCATTCCACGAACTGCGGGTCGTTCCACACGGCACCCGCATCCCGCCGGGCCTTCAGCTGGAAGGTGCGCTCCCGCATGCTGCCCGGCAGCAGGTCTTTGATACTGTTCATCGCGTTTCGCCTCGGTCAGCCTCAGACATGGGCATTGATGTAGTTGAAGATATCGCCCACGGTCTTGAGGGTTGCCAGCTCCTCATCGGGGATGGACACGCCGCAGGCCTCTTCCAGTGCCATGTTCAGCTCCACAGCGTCCAGGCTGTCGGCCTCCAGATCCTCGGTCAGGCTGGCCTCCATGGTCACCTTGTCCTCATCGCAGCTCAGGGTATCGACAACGATCTTCTTCATTTCCTCGAAAGTCATGGTAGTATTCTCCTTTATGTTCACTGTTTGTTTTTAATTATTTACCTAAAATTTATGAGGTATCGAACACGACCATTATAATCAAACCGTTGGATAAGTCAATGGTTTTAGTTAAAAATTTTTATCTTTTACATTTCTGTCACAGTTTGCTTCCTTTTTATATAGGGGCACCCGCAGGGCGCAAAAAGGCCGCTGCACAGTACTTTGTGCAGCGGCCTTTCCGGCAATAATAATATTTCTTATTCCAACCCGATCTGCTGTGCGTATTCCTCCAGCAGTTCCCGCTCAAGGAAGGGGGTCTTGACGCCCTCGCGGTCGCGGTAGGTCTCGTGACCCTTTCCGATGACGGCGATCAGATCACCCTCCTGTGCGTGATCCACTGCGTAGTGCAGCGCGTCCAGACGGTCGGGGATCTCCACGAACTTTGCGTCCGGGTTGCCCTTGTTCATGCCCTCGCGGATATCCGCAATAATGTCCTCTACCTTTTCAAAGCGGTTGTTGTCCTCGGTGAGGATGGAGAAATCGGCCATCTTGGCGCAGATCTCGCCCATGCCGTAGCGGCGCAGCTTGGAGCGGTTGCCGCCGCAGCCGAACACCACCACCAGACGGTGGGGCTTGTAGGCGCGCAGGGTGGTAAGCAAGCTCTCGGTGGATACTTCGTTGTGGGCGTAGTCCAGCAGGATGGTGAACTTTTTGCTGATGGGCACCAGCTCCACACGGCCCTTCACCACGCACTTGCCCAGACCATCGTGGATGGCGGCATCCGGCAGACCCAGCACCTTGCCCACGGCCAGTGCTGCCAGCGCGTTGTACACGCTGAACTCGCCGGGCATATTCACCTTGACGTCCATCTCGTCCTTGCCGGTAACGTGGAAGGCGACGCCCAGAAAATCGTGGGTGCGCAGCAGTTTGTAGCCGGTCTCGCGGTAGTCGGCCTTTTCATCGCGGCCATAGGTGACCAGCTTGCAGGTATGGCCTTCCAGCAGGGCGGCGGTGTTCTCGTCGTCAATGTTCACCACGCCCACATCGCAGCGCTTGAACAGCTGTCCCTTCCAGCTGCGGTACTCCTCAAAGGTCTTGTGTTCGCCGGGGCCGATGTGATCCGGCGAAAGGTTGGTGAACACACCCACATCGTAGTGCACGCCCGCCACGCGGTCCATCATCAGGCCCTGACTGGATACCTCCATCAGCGCGGTATCGCAGCCGGCATCCAGAAACTCCCGGAAGGTCTTTTGCAGCTCGTAGCTTTCCGGGGTAGTGTTGGCGGTGTCCTTGTGGCGTCCCATATAGTAGATGCCGTTGGTGCCGATCATGCCCACCTTGCGGCCTGCGGCCTCCAGTACGCTTTTGATCATGTGGGTGGTGGTGGTCTTGCCCTTGGTGCCGGTGACGCCGATCATGGTCATCTGCCGGGCAGGGTTGCCGAAGAGGTTGGCGCTCATCAGCGCCATGGCATAGCGGCTGCTCTCCACCTTGACCACGGTCACCCCGGGCAGGGTAGAAAGGTCGATGTCGTGCTGGATGACCAGCGCGCTGATTCCCTTGGCGGCGCAGTCAGCGGCAAACGCGTGGCTGTCCCGCTGGGTGCCCACGATGCACACGAACAAAAGCCCCGGGGCAGCCTTGCGGCTGTCGTAGATGATATCCGCGATCTCAGTATCCAGACTGCCCTGCACAAGGGTAAAGGGCACGCCTTCCATCAGTTGTTCCAGCTTCATACAGTCTCCTCCAAAGAGCTTCTTTACATTGGGTTTTCTTCTTCGTTGGCCGTCATGCGGTCAGGGTGGGTCAGGGGCAGCTGCTCGGTGTCCGTTTCAGCCGCCGGTTCGGTGGTGTCGGCAGTATCCGTGCTTTCTGCACTGTCGGTGCTGTCGGCGGCGTCCTCTGCCGGGGCGGGTTCCTCGGCCTTGGGCGGCACCACATAGCCGGAGGGCAGGGTGGGCTCGCCCTGTGCAAAATAGATCTTGCGGGTGCTGCTGGCGCTGGTATGGCTGAAATCCAGCCGCCCGGTATCGGTGGGGCCGCAGCCCTTGCCGTCGGCGTTGGTCAGCACATAGCGGGCGCGGTCCAGCTTATAATCCAGATCGTTCAGCGTGCCCAGCAGCACGCTGATGCGGTCCTGATACAAAAATGCGAGCTGCTCGGTGTCTGCCACTTCCAGCCGTGTCACGTCCTGCGACAGACCGTATTCCTCCAGCTTGCTGCGCAGTGTGCGCAGCGCTTCCATACGGGCGGTCTCGGTGCTCACCGTGCTTTCACTTTCGGCGGTTTCCGACCCGGAGGCGCTTGCCGCGTCCGCATCGTCCACGAACCAGAAGCCCTGTCCCGGGGTGCTATCCTGCAGCTTGCCGCCGTACAGGGTGCAAAGCCCCTCGGGCTGGGTGCTTTCCTCGGACAAAATCTTCCATTTGTCCGAGATCACAAGCCACTTACTGCCGTTTTGCACCGCGTAGGCGGGCACGGCCTCGGTCACCTGCACCACCACGGTGTTGGGGTAGTCCCGGATCACCTTGATGGAGCCCAGCAGCGGGAAGTTCTGCTCCAGCACCGCGGCCTTTTCGCCGGGTTCAAAGCTGAAGATGTTTTCCTCCAGCTGCACGCCCATCCGCTGCAAAATGCTGTCTGCGGAGTAGCCAGCGATTTCGGTCACCTGCTTGCCGTCCGGGGTCTGTACCTGAATGGAGTTGATGCGGAACAGCATGGTCATGGTCAGGTAGATGCCCGCGCCAATAACGCACAGCAGCATGGCAAAGGCGGTCAGGCGGCGCAGCATCCGGCGGCGCCGCAATGTGGCGCGGGTCACCTTGCGCTTTTTGCGCATTTCCCGCCGGGCAGGGCTTTGCTGCGGGGCGCTCTGGCTGCCTGCCGGGTGCTGCCGGTTCGGGCGGTTTTGCGCGTTCTGGTTTTTCCGGCTGCTCTGCCCGCTGCGGGCATTGTTTGCCGGGCGGCGCTGCTTGCCGCCGGACTTCGCGTTTTTTGGTCTGCTGCCCGCCGGGCGGTTACCGGCGGGATACTGGGTGGTATTGCTCCCCTGCCCCTGCGCCGGGCGGCGGGGCTGGGATTGGGTCTGGGTGGGGAACTGGATGCTGTTATCTGCCCGGGAGGAGCGCACACTGCCGTTGGCGCTGCGGGAGGGCGGGCGGCTGAGCGGCTCGCCGTTGTAGCCGTAGCGGCTGCTGCCGGTGCTCCGGGGCGTATGATCCTGCGAAGGCGCAGAGGTGCGCGCCACATCCCGGTTCAGATCATAGGGTCTGGTGTTCCGGGGTCTGCCGTTGCGGTCACGGTTCTGCTGCATCATTCGCACCTTCTTTCCTGTTTATTCCGGGGCTGCATCACGGAGTCTTTACCAGCTTGAGCAGCGCCGCAGTGATGCGGTCCAGACTGTCGTCCACAGACAGGCTGCGGGCGTTTTTGCCCATCTCGGCCAGCTTGCCGGGCTGTGCCAGCATGGCAGAAACAGTCTGCACCAGCTTTTCACCGGTCAGGTCTTTTTCTTCAATGACCACAGCCGCCCCGGCCTTCTGCAGCTCCATGGCGTTGTAGTACTGGTGGTTCTCCGCCACATTGGGGCTGGGGATCAGCACAGCGGCGCGTCCCACGGCCTCCAGCTCGGCCAGCGTCAGCGCACCGGCGCGGCTGATAACGAGGTCTGCCGCAGCCAGTAGCTCCGGCATATTGTTGATGTATTCCTTTACCACAAGGCTGTCGCCGGGGGCAAAATCCTTCTGCTTTTGCAGCTGCTCAAACAGCTGCACCCCGTACTGCCCGGTGGCGTGCAGGTGCAGCACCGGCTTGTGCTCATGCTGTTCCCAGGCGCACAGGTCTGCCACCACCTCGTTGACCCGGCGTGCGCCCAAGCTGCCGCCGAAGGACAGGATGACGGTGCGGTCGCCCGCACCCAGCTGTGCACGGATGGCCTCGCGGTTGGCGGCCTGTGCAAACACCTCCGGCCGCACGGGGTTGCCCACCACAAGGGTCTTGTCCGGTGCACCCAGCTTTTCCACGGCGGCGGGCACGGCGGCAAACACGATATCCACATCCGGGGCCAGCAGCTTGTTGGTCACACCGGGGAAAGCGTTCTGCTCATGCAGGGCGGTGTGAATGCCCATTTTGGCGGCGCAGCGCACCACCGGGCCGGACACATAACCGCCGCAGCCGATGACGAGATCCGGCTTTACTTCCTTCATCATGGCCTTGGCCTTGGGACCGGAGAGGGCCAGATTCCACAGGGTGATGATGTTGCGCTTGATGTTGTGCAGGCTGAGCTTGCGCTGGAAGCCGGTGATCTCAATATGGTGGAAGGGGTAGCCCGCCTGTGTGACCAAACGGTACTCCATGCCCTCCTTACGGCCTGCAAAGTGGATCTCGGCGGTAGGGTCGGCTTTTTTCAGAGCACCGGCAATGGCCAATGCGGGGTTGATATGTCCGGCAGTGCCGCCGGCTGCGATGAGAACACGCATGGTGATTCCTCCTTATAAACGCCCGGCCTGCGGCCGGGCGGGCTTGCGGTTTGTTTTACTGTTCTGTACGGGCTGCGCGGGCAGAAGCCAAGTCAATGGTCTTGCGGGCAAGCTCTGCTTCCCGCTCGGCGCGGGCGGCCTCCCGCTGGGCACGCATCTGCTCCCGCTGCTGCGCTGCCCGCTCGCCGTTGCGGCCGATGTTCACCATTACGCCCATCTCTGCCAGCAGCAGGATCAGGCTGGTACCGCCTGAAGAGAAGAAGGGCAGGCTGATGCCGGTGTTGGGCAGGGTGTTGGTGACCACGGCGATGTTGCAGAACACCTGCCACGCGATCTGCGCCATGATACCGATGCCCACCATAGTGCAGTACAGGTTCTCCGCCTTATAGGCGATGAGCAGCCCCTGCACGATGAACAGCACGAACAGCACGATGATGAGCACCGCGCCAATGAAGCCCAGTTCCTCGCACACCACGCTGAAAATGAAGTCGTTGGTGCTTTCCGGCAGCCAGAGCTGCTTTTCCACGCTGTTGCCCAGCCCCAGCCCCTTCAGTCCGCCGGAGCCGATAGCATAAAGGCTCTGCACGGTCTGGTCGGTCATCTTGCTCAGATCCTGCGTCCAGCCGTCCAAACGCTTTTGCAGGTAGGGGATAGAGTCCACATGGGAGAGCAGGGTCTCCAGCAGGGTGCCTGCCGTGATGGCACCCGCCCATGTCAGCACACCGCCGCTGCCGGACAGCAGCAGGATGGTGCCCACCACCGCCACCGTCAGCACGATGCCGGACATATGCGGTTCCATCGCCAGCAGGATGACCACCGGTATAAGAGGCAGCACCGGCACCACCAGCTGCTTCCATACCCGCACCCGCAGCCACTCCCGGGGGGTAAGCAGGATGCGGCGCTCCGGGTCCAGCCGCTCCACCTGCGGTGCCTTGGCTGCAAGATGGGAACTGAACAGGATCATCTCAAACTTTGCCACCTCCGAGGATTGCAGCGTAAGGCCTGCAAAACGGATCCAGCGGCGGCAGCCGTTCAGGGGTGCCATGGTCAGGGTGACGGCCAGCATGGCCAGCACGATGAAGTACCCCGGCACCACCATCTTGCGCAGAAAACGGTGATCCACATAGCTTATCAGGAACATACAGCCCAGCCCCAGTATCATGCACAGCGCCTGCTGCTTGATGTAGTGGAAGCTGTCGCCCATGCGCAGGTAACCGGTGGTGTAGCTGGCGCTGAACAGCATCACCAGCCCAAAGATCATAATAACAGCCAGCGTGGCCAGCCAGTCGATCAGCAGCCGGGACCACGGGCCCGGGTCTCGCTGGAACACCGGCACCGGCGCTCTGTGTTTTTTGCGGTTAGTCGCCATCTGCGCTCCCTTCCCTCTCTGTGCCCGGTCAGCACCAGCGCAGCAGCGCCAGCGCCAGTACATAGCCGACAGCGCTCAGCGCAAAGCTGCACAGGAACACCGTCTCCGGGCTCATTTTATGCTTTTTTACCCAGCAGCGCAAGGGCTTGCCGGTGCGTTTTGCACCCAGCAGCTGCGCTGCCAAAAGACCGCCTGCCGCCCAGAAGGGCAGCGCCAGCGGCACAGTCAGGCTGGTCATATCCAGACTGAGCGGGATGCAGCCGATGGCACCCGCCGCCAGCAGGCTGCCGCAGCAGCCCACCCCCAGCCTTGCCGGGGGGAACGCCCACAGCAGCAGTGCCACCAGTGCCCCGGCAAGCGCGGCGGGCAGCACCGCCAGCCCGGGCACGCCCAAGCCGGCCTCTGCCATCATCAGCGCCAGCATAGCCACAAAGGCCGCGCCGCACACCGTGCCTTCGTCCCGCTCGGCGATGCGGGCACACTCAGCCAGCGCCACCATGAGCACCGCCCACAAAAAGGGCACGGCGCTGCCCAGCAGCACATACCCCGCCCCGGGCACGTCCAGTCCCCGGGGCAGACAGCCCGCTGCCTGCAGCAGCAAAAGAACGAATGCCGCGGCTAGTGCTTCCAGCAAAAGCCGCACGTCCCGCCGCAGCCCCAGCGCCGCCGGGCTGCGCATCCGGGCAAGATCTTCTGCAAGACCCACTGCCCCAAAGGCAAGGCTTCCGGCCAGCGCCGTGAGCAGCCGCGTCATCAACCGGCCCTCGCTGCCCAGCAGCTCCGGCTGACCTACGCAGGCGACAAGCCAGCCCACACCCACCGCAGCCACCGTGCCCGCCGCCGCACACAGCCCACCCCACAGCGGGGCGCGCAGGGGTGCAGGCCGGGGCTGCTCAGACTGTACCGGCTGCTGGTTTTGTTCGCGGCGTTCCAGCACCCGCCGCAGCGGCACAAACAGGCTGCACAGGGCTGCCGTAAGGGCAAAGCCCAGCACCACCGCCGCTGCCAAGGCGAAACGCTCCATAACTCAGACACTCCATTTCGCCAAATAGTTATACTTCTGCTTCTTTATGCTCTTCGTAGAAGATATCCAGCACTTTTTCCAGTGCCATGCCGTGGCTGGCCTTTACCAGAACAGCATCGCCGGGCTGCACCCGGTCCAGCAGGGCATCGGCGGCCTCGCGGTAATTTTCTGCGTGCAGGGTCTCTACCCCCTTGGCGGCAGCCACCACGGCGGTGCGCTTGGCCTGCTCGCCGTAGGTGATCAGGCAATACAGCCCGCTCTCGGCGGCAAGACGTCCCAGCTCCTCGTGTGCTTCGCGGCTCAGATCGCCCAGCTCCAGCATATCGCCCAGCAGGGCAAAGCGGCGCTTGCAGGGGAAGTCCTTAAACATCGCCAGCGCGGCCTTCATGCTGTCCGGGTTTGCGTTGTAGCAGTCCTCGATGACGGTCACGCCCTCGCTGTCCACCACCTTCTGGCGGCGGCCGGTCTGCTCAAAGTTGGAAAGACCCCGGATGACCCTCTTGGCGTCGCAGCCCAGACGGGTAGCGGCGCAGTAGGCAGCCAAGGCGTTTGCCACATTGTGGCGTCCCATGGCGGGGATGTTCACCACAAAGGTGCCGTGCTCCTGATCCTCCAGCACAAAACTCATGCCGTCCGTCTCCTGCCGGATGGACAGGGCGCAGACGTCTGCGTTTTCATCGCTCAGGCTGAACCACACCGGGCGCACATGGGCGGGCAGTACTGCCTTGCGCAGGAAGGGGTCGTCGTAGTTCAGCACCAGCGGCGCGCCCTCCGGCAGACCGTTGCAAATCTCCAGCTTTGCCTTGCAGATGTTCTCCTGACTGCCCAGATTGCCGATGTGAGACACGCCGATGCAGGTGATGATGCCCACATCCGGCCGTGCTGCCCGCGCCAGACGGTCGATCTCGCCGGCGTGACTCATGCCCATCTCGATGACCGCGTACTCGGTGCTGCTTTCCAGCCGCATCAGGGTGCGGGGCATGCCCAGTTCATTGTTCTGGTTGCCCTCGGTCTTGATGGTCTCGCCAAAGCCGCTCAGGGCGGCGTAGGTCATCTGCTTGGTAGTGGTCTTGCCCACACTGCCGGTCACGCCCACCATCTTGGGGTGGTACTGGCTGCGGTAGTTTGCGCCCATCACCATCATGGCGTGGTAGCTGTCCGGGCAAAGGATGGCCTTTTCTTCCGGCACACCGGGCACAGGATGGTTGACCACCACATACTCCGCGCCCTGCTCCAGCGCACGGGCGGCGAAATCATGGCCGTCGAACCGCTCGCCGGGGAAGGCCACAAAAATGCAGCCAGGTTTTACCTCGCGGCTGTCGGTGGTGACCAGTTCCACCTCCGGGTCACTGGTCAGTTTTCCGGCAGGCACCAGCCCTGCCAGAAGCTTGCTTGCATGGATCTTTTCCATTGTTCTATCCCCTCTCGTTCTATTGAATGCTGCACCCTCATCCGTCACTGCCTTGCGGCAGTGCTTTATGCTGAAAGCTCTGGTCAAGGATGCCGAAAAAGCTGTTTTACCCACAGGTCAGGGTGATGATGGTGCCGCGCTGCACGCTGGAGCCAGGCTCGGCGCTTTGCGCCTGCACCGTGCCGCTGCCCTCCACCACGCAGTTCAGCCCGGCGGCGCTCAGCATCTGGCGGGCAAAGTCCGGGCTCTTGCCGGTCACATCCGGCACCTCGGTGTGGCTGCCCTCGTAGGTATCGGTATACAGGTAGATGGTGGTACCGTAGGGCACCTTGCTCCCCGCGTGAGGGTACTGGTAGGTGACCGGGGCAGCGGACTGGCTGCTCTGGCTCTCCTGCAGCTGATGCTTCAGGCCCTGAATGTTCAGCTGCACCTGCGCATTGCTCCACTCGGTACCCACAAGGTTCGGCACGGTAACGATGGTACCGCTGCGGTCCTCGCCGTCTGTGGCAATGCCCAGATAGGGGGCCACCTCACTGATGATATTGCCCGCCACAGGGGCTGCAAGGATGGAGGAATAGTCCGTCCGGGCGTTGTTGGGGTCATCCAGCATGACGTAGACCAGAATTTCCGGGTCGTTGGCGGGCAGCACTGCCACGAAGGACGCCACCTTTTTATAGTCGCCGTCGGCGCGGCGGTGCATATTCAGCTGCTCGGAAGTGCCGGACTTGCCGCCGATGCGGTAACCGGACACATAGGCGTTTTTGCCGCCGCCGGTGCCGTTGCCCACCTCGTACTCCATCATCTCCCGGATAACCTCGCTGGCGCTCTGGCTGATGACCTGACGGCGCACATTTGCGCCGATCTCCTGAATGACATTGCCGTTGGCATCGGTGATCTTATCCACCACATGGGGGGTGACCAGATACCCGCCGTTGACGGTGGCCGCAATGGCGGTGCACATCTGCAGCGGGGTGATGGCCATGGCCTGACCGAAGGAGGAGGAAGCCAGCTGCACCTCGCCCAGCTGGTCGGCGCGGTAGTACTGCATAAAGTTGGTTTCGCTGGGCAGGTCGACCCCGGTGCGGGCGGTAAAGCCGAAGGCATCGAAGTAGTTATAGAACTGCTGCGAGCCGACGCGCTGCCCCAGCTGGATGTAGTAGATGTTGCAGCTCTTGCGCAGCGCCTCGGCCATATTGAGCAGGCCGTGCGCCTTGCGTCCGGCGCAGTGGTAGGTCTCCTTGGCAACACCGTAAGCGCCGGAGCAGGTAAAGGTAGTGTTCATGGTCGCCACGCCGGAGTCAATGCCCATGGCGGAGGTAATGACCTTGAACACAGAGCCCGGGTAGTACAGCTCCGTGATGGTCTTGTTCTTCCACAGGATATCCCGGTAGTAGCCGGAATAGTCCGCTTCCTCGTCCAAGATTTTATTGCCCTGTTCATCGGTGATGTAGTTGCCATCGGCATCCTTTTTATAGATGCCGTAAAGTTCCGGCTCTGCGTGCACCAGCTCGTTGAGGTAAGCCTCGTTGGCAGTGAAGTTCAGCGGGTCGTTGGGGTCAAAGTCCGGCTTGGAAGCCATGGCAAGGATAGCGCCGGTCTTGACGTCCATCACAATGGCGCAGCCGCGGTTTTCCACCGTATTGGCTGCAATGGCTTCGTTCAGGTACCGCTCCGCGATCTCCTGCACGTTCACATCCAGCGACAGCACCAGATTGGAGCCGTCCTTGGCGGCAAAGGTGGTGGCGTTGGCGTCTGCAATGGCGTTGCCCACCGCGTTGCGCTGGGTGATGGTGCGGCCATCCACACCGGCCAAGGTGGACTGGTAGGATTTTTCCAGTCCGTAGGTGCCGATGCCGTCCGCATCCGTAAAGCCCAGCACCGCTGCGGCAAAGGCGCCGTAGGGATAGTTACGCTGGAAGCTTTTTTCCGAGGACACCGAGATGCGCCCCTTGCGGGAGGTATCGGTGGCCTTTTTGTGCGCCTTGTTGAAGCTGGTGACGTATTTTTCAATGGAAAGCTTCACCGCGTTGTTCACCTTGGTGGCAAGGGTAACGTAGGCAGAATCCAGCCGGGAAAGTGCATCGTAAACGGTCTGGTACTGCTGCTGATACTCTGCCGAGGAAGTGTCCACACTGTCCAAGCTCTCGCCGTCTCCGGAGAGCAGACGCAACGTCAGCTCCCGGCTCACCTCGGCGCACATGGCGGGGTCCAACGTTTTGGTCACAGTGTCGTCATCGTTGGTCTTGCTGGTATAAAGGATGCTGCTGTAACTGGGGTCTGCCCAGATGGTCCACACCACGCTGGTGGAGGCAAGGGTGATGCCGGAGGCATCGTAGATCTCGCCGCGGGTGGCCTTGATGGTGGTATCCAGCAGCTGCTGCTGAGCGGCGTACTGGCGGTACTCTGCCCCGTGGACGATCTGGATATTATACAGGCTGCGGATGACGATGGCGGCCGCCACCACCACCGCAAGGATGCCCAGACGGCTGCAAATCCGCCGCACCCGGCTGTCCAGCCGGTCCCGTCCAGAAGCCGGACGCAGGCGGTAGCCCCTGCTTTTTTTGTTACGGAAAGGTTCTTGCATTGGTTCTCTCCTGCGGGGCGTGCACTGCATTCCGCGCGCCCTGCGCTGTTATTTATTCAGACTGCGGTGTCCATAAACCGAAAAAAGCGTGCGCTGCCGCACGCTTTTTTCGGTTTATCTCACGGTGCCCAGAATGTTCACCACGCCGGTGTACAAAAAGTCGGTCCATTGCCGCACGGTGGACTCCCGGCGCACCAGTGCGCCGCTTTCGCCCAGGCGGATGTAGGTGATCTGGCTGGGGTCTACTTTCATCAGACCCAGCCGCCCTGCGGTCTCCTCCACGCTGGCAATGTTGGTCTTGCTGTTCAGGGTGCTGTTGTAGTAGGTATACTGGCTCTGCTCGCTGACCAGCTGCGCCTTAGTGGCTTGGATCTGGTCGTTCAGCTCCACCAGCTGTGCCTCGCTCCACAGCAGACTGATGGCAAAGCCCACCAGCAGTGCTGCCGCCACCAGATTCATGGCGTTATGTACGGCGGCCTGCAGCGGGTTCAACCGCCGCTTGCCGCCCTTTGCTACCCGCAGGTTTGCTTTGCGCTGCGGCTGCGGTGCCCTGCGGCGGCGCACCGCGTTATGATCATATGCTGGCTGACCCATGATTCCTCTCCTCCTCACGATGCCGGTGCTTCCGGCATCTCAGCATTTTTCCAGCACACGCAGGTGGGCAGAACGGCTGCGCCGGTTCTCCTCCAGTTCCTGCGTATCAGCTTCAATGGGTTTGCGGGTGATAAGCTTTGCCTTTGCCTTGCCGCCGCATACACACACCGGAAACTCCGGCGGGCAGGTACAGGCTGTGGACCAGCGGCGGAATTTGTTCTTGACCAGCCGGTCCTCCAGAGAGTGGAAGGTGATCACGCACAACCGGCCGCCCGGTGCAAGGTGATCGAAAATGGTATCCAAGCCCTCTTCCAGCGCATCCAACTCGTGGTTCACTGCAATGCGCAGTGCCTGAAAGGTGCGGCGGGAAGGGTTCTTGTTTTTGCGGCGCTCTGCCGGAGGCATGGCGCTTGCTACAATGTCTGCCAGCTGCAGGGTGGTCAGGATGGGAGCGGATTCCCGCGTCTCCACGATCTTTCCTGCGATCTGCCACGCATAGGGTTCCTCGCCGTAATCCCGCAGGATGCGGGCCAGTTCCTCGCGGCTTTCGGTGTTCACAAGGTCTGCAGCGGTCTCGCCCTGCTGGCTCATACGCATATCCAGCGGTGCATCTGCCCGGTAGGAAAAGCCCCGGGCGGCATCGTCCAGCTGATGGCTGGAAACGCCAAGATCCAGCAGTGCGCCGTTGATCTTTTCAATGCCCAGCTGCTCCAGCGCCTGTCCCGCATAGCGGAAGTTGATCTGCACCACGGTGGCAGGCAGCCCGGCCAGACGGGAACGCGCGGTCTGCACCGCGTCCGGATCCTGATCCAGCGAGATGAGCCTGCCGCCCTTGGCGGCGTCCAGCCGCAGGGCGATCTGGCGGGAATGTCCCGCGCCGCCGGCGGTGCCGTCCAGATAGGTACCCGCCGGGTCGATGGCAAGCCCTGTCAGGCACTCGTTCAGCAAAACGGGGATATGCTCAAACGAGGCCGGGTCAAAGGGCTGCTGTTCTTCAAAGGCCATTGGCACGGCCTCCTTTCTCGGTTTTAGTTTTTTGCATCAGAGGTGCAGTTTGCGCAGCCGCTCGGCGCGCTGGTCGTTGGTCACGGCGGCGCGGCGGGCGTTCCAGACTTCGGTGGCCCAGATCTCGGCGTGGTTGCGGTTGCCGATGATGGTCACGTCCTTGTCCAGCCCGGCGTAGGCACGCAGCTCTGCGGGCAGCAGGATGCGTCCCTGCTTGTCCGGCACCACTTCGCAGGCGGTGCTGAACAGATCGCCGGAGATGGCCCAGCTGTCCATCAGCTCATCGCTTTCCAGCTTGTCCGCCAGCCGCTGGACTTCCTCCATGGGCAGCGCGAACAGGCAGCTGTCCACCCATTCCAGCACCACGAAGCTCTCGCCCATGGCATCGCGGAATTTTGCGGGGAAGTTCAGCCGCCCCTTGGCGTCGATGGTGTAATCATAACGGCCAAAAAACACGCGCTGCTCCCCTTTCAGGGGCGTTTTCAGGGCGTGTGCCCTACTTTTACCCACTTTGCCCCACTGATACATCTTTATTGTAGCAAATCAAGTTCGTGAATGCAAGGGTTTTCGGGCGGCTTTTGGCCGCAAAAATCCACAAAAAAAGTCCCTGTGAGCCGTCATTTTTGCTCGCAGGGACTGCATTTTCCGTAATGTGTGGAATTTGTGTGGAAAGTTGACCGTTATCAGCCGTTTTTCTTGGCATTCTGGCGCAGGCTGTTACGGATGTTTTTGACCTGTGCGGCGTTTTCCACCATGGTGTCCTCGGTGGTGCGCAGCATGTTCTCGCAGTAGTCGGTCACGGTCTGGCGCAGGGTGCGCGCCTCGGTCTGGGCTGCGGAGGTGATCTCAGAAGCGCGCTGCTGGGCGGCCTTGACGATCTCAGCATCGCTGACCAGAATGCGGGCGCGCTCCTCGGCCTTTTTCACAATGGCCTGTGCCTGTGCGTTGGCGCTGTCCACGATCTGTGCCCGGTCGTTCACGATCTGCTGCGCCTGCCGCAGCTCGCCGGGCAGAGCCGCCCGCACCTCGTCCAGATAATCCCGGATCTGTTCCACATCCACGATGCGCTTGCCGCCGGAAAGGGGCACATTTGCGCTCTCTTCCAGTGCATCCTCAATGGTATCCAAAAGTTCGTTCACGTTCATAAGGCTTCTCCCTCCTGCTCAGCGGCGGACTGCATGGGCTTTGTGTACTTCCACAGCAGCACCTTGCCGTATTTATACTGTTTCTGCAGGGTCAGACTGCCCGCCTGCGCGGGCAGCACGATGCCTGTTTCGCTTTCGCACAGCACGATGCCGCCCGGAGCAACGCACTTTTCCACGGCAGGCAGGATCTTTTCCAGCGTGCCGCCGCGGAAGGGCGGGTCCAGCAGCACCAGATCGAACTGCTCCCGGCAGGCCGACAAGAACCGCGCAGCCTCGCCGATATTCACCCGGCTGCGGTCGAACACGCCGCAGGCCTTGCAGTTGCGCATCACGATGCTTACCGCCTCCCGGCTCTCGTCCAGAAAGACGCACCGGGCCGCACCCCGGCTCAGCGCCTCAATGCCCAGCTGGCCGCTGCCGGCATACAGATCCAGTACCCGGGCCCCGGGCAGGTCGAACTGTACGATGCTGAACATCGCCTCTTTCACCTGCGAGAGGGTGGGGCGGGTGACATCGGTGCCGGGCAGTGCTTCCAGCCTGCGGCCCCGGGCTTCTCCTGCGATCACGCGCATGATGTTACCTCCTTGCCGTAGCTGCCGCCCCCGCGGCAGCCGGTTTGAACTCTTTCGTATCCTTTATTATCTCCCAACTGCATAGCATTGTCAAGAGCCCACATTGCGCTGCGGGCGGCTTTGTGCTACAATCATAGCAGCAATCTTGCGCATATTACGGCGCATTTCAGCAAAGGAGAGTATACAGCATGAAAGTTCTGCTCATCAACGGCAGCCCCCATGAGAAGGGCTGCACCTACACCGCCCTTTCCCTCATCGCCGGGGAACTGAAGGCACAGGGCATTGAAACCGAGATCCTGCACGTCGGCGGTCAGCCCGTGGGCGGCTGCATCGGCTGCGGCGGCTGCCGCAGCGGCAACGGGTGCGTGTTCGGCGGCGTGGTCAACGAAGCCATCGAGAAGGCCAAGACCGCCGACGCCTTTGTGTTCGGCAGCCCGGTGCACTACGCCTCCGCTGCGGGCAACATGGCCAGCTTTATGGACCGTCTGGCCTACGCAGGCGGCAAGTATCTGGCCTACAAGCCCGCCGCCATCTGCTGCTCTGCCCGCCGCGCCGGCACCACCTCCACCCTTGACCAGCTGGTCAAGTACCCCCAGTTCTTCCACATGCCGCTGGTCAACGGCTCCTACTGGGCGATGGTCCACGGCTCCAACCCCGAGCAGGTATTGCAGGACGCCGAGGGCTGCGCCGTGATGCAGGAGCTGGGCCGCAACATGGCATGGCTGCTGCGCTGCATTGAGGCCGGTAAGGCTGCCGGCATCGACCACCCGCAGAACCCGCCCCGCCCCATGACCAACTTTATCCGCTGAGTATGAATAAATTTGGAGCCCCGGAACGCCGCTGGCGTTCCGGGGCTCCATTTCTATGGGCGATTTTATACAATTTTTCAAGCATTTCTTGGGCAACCTGCCACCGGCAGCTTTCGCGCACTGCAAAATTTCTGCTGTTCCGGCACAAAAGGGGCGTGAATGCTTTTTTCGTTCATAACTTTGTGATACCATACCTCTATAAGCATATCACTCAGACGGAGATCCTGCTATGGAACACTACGATTGGAACGAGGGCTGGCTGTTTGCCCCCACCTTTGACCCGGCGCTGGTGCGCCCGGAGTGCCCGGAGCTTTCCCTTACCCCGGTGCGGTTGCCGCACACGGTCAAACCTCTGCCCTATAATTATTGCAATGAAAACGACTACCAGCGCCTGTGCGGCTACCGGCGGGAGTTTTTTGCGCCCAAGGAGTGGCTGGGCCGCACCGTGCTGCTTACCTTCGGGGCGGTGGCGCACGACGCCACCGTGTTCTGCAACGGGCGGCGGGTGTTCCACCATGGCTGCGGCTACACCGCCTTTACGGTAGACCTGACCGGTGCGCTGCGTCTGGGACAGAAAAACGTGGTGGCTGTGCGCTGCGACTGCCGGGAGGATCTGAACATCCCGCCCTTCGGCGGGCAGCTGGATGCGCTGACCTACGGCGGCATCTACCGCGCCGTCAGTCTGGATATCAAGGAGCCCGCCTACCTGCGGGACGTGTTCATCGAGGCAAAGGCCGAGGGCGATTTCCGCATCTACACCGCCACCGTGGGCGAGACGGTCGGCTGCACCCTGCAGGCCGAGATCCGCAGCCCCGCCGGGAGCCGGGCGGTGTACAGCGGCGAGCTTTCCCTGCCCATCACCGGCACACTGAACAACGTGCACCCGTGGAGCCTGGAGCACCCCACCCTGTACACCCTGACCGTACGGCTCATCCGCCCCGGCACCGGCGGTCTGCCCGACCGGGTGCTGGACGAAAAAACGGTGCGGTTCGGCTTCCGCACCGTGCAGTTCGTGGCAGGCGGGCTGTACCTGAACGGCCAGCGGGTGGAGCTGCGCGGGCTGGACCGGCACCAGAGCTACCCCTATCAGGGCTACGCCATGCCGGACAGCATCCAGCGGCTGGACGCCCAGCTGCTGAAAAAGGAACTGGGCTGCAACGCCGTGCGCACCTGCTATGCGCCCCCCAGTCCGGCGTTTCTGGACGCCTGCGATGAACTGGGTCTGCTGGTATTCCCCGAAATGCCCGGCTGGCAGCACATCGGCGATGAGGTCTGGCAGGCGCAGGCGCTGCAGAACTGCCGGGAGATGGTGTGCCAGTACCGCAACCATCCCAGCATCTTTTTGTGGGGTGCACGCATCAGCGGCAGCCCCGACAACGAGGCCTTTTATAAACGCACCAACGAAGCCATCCACCGGCTGGACCCCACCCGTCCCACGGCGGGCAGCCGCAGCACCCGCAAGAGCCAGCTGCTGGAGGATGTTTACGCTTACAACGATTATTCCTACGCCGGGCGCGGCGCGGGCTGCGAGAACCGCGCCGCCGTGACCCCTGACACCCGCAAGGGCTACCTCATCAGCGCGTTCGGCGGCCAGAACTTCCCCGCCAAGCCCTTTGACGATGAGCCCCACCGTCTGGTGCAGGCGCTGCACCACGCCGCTGTGCTGAACGACAGTATCGCCCAGCCGGGCGTGGCGGGCAGCTTTGGCTGGTGCATGACCGACTACAACACCCACCGGGAGTTTGGCAGCGGCGACCGCATCTGCTACCACGGTGTGATGGACCTGTTCCGCAACCCGAAACTTTCTGCCGCCGTTTATGCCAGCCAGAAAACGCCCCGCGCACCCTCCGACATCGTGCTGGAGGTCTCCTCTGCCATGACGCTGGGCGACCTGCCCGGCGGCGCAGCAGCCGCCTGCTGGGTGTTCACCAACGCCGAGAGCGTGCGGCTGTACCGCGGCAACGACTTTGTGGCCGAGTTTGGCCCCGACCGGCGGGGACGCTTTGCCGCCCTGCCCCACC
>ERZ894217.593-NODE-593-length-19173-cov-10.653886_pt1 | contig 19173 bp, 15 predicted proteins | sample MGYA00380291_ERZ894217 | MGnify/ENA primary metagenome ERZ894217 (study PRJEB32331, sample SAMN06328480) | human gut metagenome | biome: human gut microbiome; feature: stool | host: Homo sapiens | collected 2013-07-05 ...
ATATCGAAAAGACCCTATCTATTTCTAAAGTTAATCAAAATTTTTCCTCTGCTGCGAGAATGGCAGAGGAGCAGGGCCTAATAACTATTCTGAAAAATAACAAGCCCAAATTTGTCCTTATGACTTTCGAAGAGTTTGAGAAACACGAAAAAGAAAAAGGAATGTAATACCATGCAAAAGAAAATTTCCATCTTCTCGTTTTTCTCAGGAATCGGGATTTTAGATTTGGCGTTTGAAAAAAACGGATATAACATAGTATTTGTTAATGAATACGACAACCTCTTTATTGAGTCATACCGGTATGCAAGGATGCAAATGAATCTGCGTGCTCCGATCTATGGCTATCGTAATGATAGCGCTGAACGCTATGCAAGGCGACGTGGAAAGAAAAATCTCCTTGCCCTTATTGCGCAAGAGCGTGAAAAAGGAAACTTAGTCGGTTTTATTGGTGGACCGCCATGCCCGGATTTTTCAGTTGCCGGAAAAAATGCTGGTGTTGATGGCGAAAATGGTCGATTAACTAAGATCTATTTCGATATTATTTGTCGTTGCCATCCTGATTTTTTCCTGTTTGAAAATGTTAAGGGTTTAGTAAAAACGGAAAAGCATCGTGCTTTCTATAAGGAAATGATGATGAAAGTTCAAGCTAATGACTATGTTATAGCCGAAAACGTTTTGAATGCACTTGCATATGGTGTCCCTCAATTCAGGGAACGTGTATTTATGGTCGGCATTCACAAAAAAATCTATCAGAACGAACCCAATACCCTAATATTCAAATGGGATAAACATGCACTCTTCAATACAGAGAATGTACTAACAAGAACATGGCCTAAAGAGAGAGAATTTGCGACAGATAGTTCATATGTGTTTCCTGCTAAAGGAATACTGAAAAAACTGACGGTTGAGTATTGGTTTCATAAAAATGATGTTGAAAATCATCCAAATGGCAATGATATATTCCAGGTGAAAAAGGGGCGAAACAAAATCGCAACTATCGCAGAAGGCGATACGAGTGGCAAGTCATTTAAACGGCTACATCGTTGGAGATTCTCACCAACCGCCGCATATGGACACAACGAAGTACACCTCCACCCTTATAAAGAAAGGCGTATATCAGTAGCGGAAGCTATGGCGATTCAATCTTTGCCAAGAGAATTTGTTGTATTACCAACACTTCCATTGTCAAAGAAGTTCAAGATGATAGGCAACGGTGTTCCATACTTAATGGCAGCAGCAATTGCTAAAACATTAAGGGAGACCTTGAATGATATTCGGGAGGATAATCCATGAGAAAAATTGTGATTGATCCGCGCGTTATAAAACATTTAGGTAGAGATTTAATAACCTCGCCTGAAGTTGCTATAATTGAATTAATCAAAAATTCAATTGACGCAAAAGCAAGTCATATAAATCTACGCCTGTATAATAGTATGCCATCTAATGGACTTATCCCGGATTGCGTCAGTGACTCCGTTCCAAATAAGTACCTTGCTTCACCGATTCTTGTTGTTGAAGACGATGGGTGTGGCATGACTGATGCCACAATTGATGGCGGCTTTTTGAAAATCGCCACAGATATCAAATCCAACGAGGAAAGCACTCTTGGCGAAAAAGGCATTGGCCGACTGGCAGCTCAGAGACTTGGAACAGCGCTACTTGTAGAAACTTCTTCAGATAAAGAAAATCATACATCGTATGTTTTTATTGATTGGAATGCAGTGATCAATGGCGTAGTGGATATACCAAGTTGTGATGGTCCTAATACTTTGCACCATACTCGCTTATTTATTTTTAACGCAAATTTAGAGGACTATATTGATAACGCCACGCAGTTCAAGCAGGTGTCGTTGGATACTACTGCATTCCAAGTTCAGGTCAATCGAGAACTTAAGTCAGCGCTCAATTTTCTGATTACACCTTTTGCAGATGCGCAGGACACACTATTCATACCGCAGATTAAATTCTATTTCGATGAACACGAAGTTGACATCACATTCCCATATGATACTCTTGCCTTAGCGGAATCTATTCACAATTTCCGATTTGAGCCAACAGAAGACGGAATGTTAAACTATGGTTTGAACATAAAACCATGGTTTATTGAACGCGTCCATCGGGCATTAGTAAAAGCGGAAGCATTTAAGCGCTTAAAAAAGCCACATAGCTTTTACCGTGACATACTGGAACGCAATTCCACAAGAATTGAAAATACGCTTAAAGCTACTGCGACAAAAGATGAATTGGTTTCTTTGTTTTACAATATTCTCTGTGATTTCTATGCTGTTGCGGAAGACGAAGACAAGAAATTAATCTTTGATTCTTTTATCGAAAAAAAAGCACTTTCTGCAATTGAGGAACTTCTGAAAATAGCACCAATCACTGGCTCAATTTATAGTTTTAAACAGGGAGCGGCAATCGGTGATAAGATTATTATCGATGCTGCCTATGATTTAGGCGAGACAAGTAAACGATATTCTTTGAAAGAGCTAAAATACTTTCTGGAAGATTATAATGGAATCAAACTATATCGAGATATATTTCGTATTGGTTTTTTAGGAAATAAGGAAAGTGACTGGATTAAACTTCAACAATTTAGGACAAAAGGGCAACAGTGGTATCGATTTGATCTCGGTAATACTGTTGGATATGTTTCCTTGGCTGATGCGGGACAAAACCATATTCAAGAGATTAGTTCACGCTTAGACATTAGTGCAAATGAAACATCCGAAGCATTCAAGCTTCTTATCAATGTCGTATTTAACTATCTTTTTTACGACCTTAATCGAAAGGCAAACGATCTGGTAAAAACACTTCTTGCAGAGGAAGGCCTGTTAGAAGAGAACCTCTCCAAACGTGTTAAGAAAAACGATGCAGCGCTTCGCGAGATGATGCGGCGTAATAAGCGTATGCAAAAAGCACTTGCTGATGTTTCTGAACATTTGAGGCGCGGAACGCAGATAAGTGGGACAGATCAAGTTGCCCTTCCCCAACAAAGTTACGCATTTCTTACAGATACAGTTAGAAAACTTGATGCTGATATCAAAGAGGATTCTTCTGTTCAAGAGTCTACAGCCGTGTTGCTTTCTGAGGCCGATGCACAGTTAAAAGCTATCGAAGTAGAGTCTTACAACAACTATAAACTTATGGCTAATGGCCTCATTACAGAAACAATTACACATGAATTGCACTCATTAAGTAAAACAGGTATTGTACCGGATGCAAGTGAACATTTCGATTTCTTAAAAGACTACTTTGTTCAAAGTAGCGGCGTACGGGTCTATAATCAACATGTTATTCCTATCAAAAACAGCTACGGGAACATTTCGGGGAAATTGGATCAAATCGGAAGTCTCTATTCGTTCCTTGAAACTACTTTTATCAAGAAGGGCACATATGATGAATTCATCCATGAATGTATCGAAAGTGTAATATCGAATATCCGAAAAAATCTTTTATCAACGGTAAAAAAAGAAAGAGTACAGATTGTGTGCAGCACTAAAGATTTGACATGGTTCGTTCCCAAAGGGGTGTTGCTGCATGTCTTTTATAATTTGATCAATAACTCTTTGTATTGGATTGATGTGCGCCGTAAACGGGCGCAAAGCGATAGCACTTACGCTTATCCTGGAACTGATACTATTGCAATTGAAGAATATGGTGTTGATGGTATTGTAGTGTATGATACTGGCACAGGCGTCTCCAAGAGCATGGAAGATATCTTATTTGAGCCATTGCAGTCTGGTAAGCCGTTGTCTGAAGGTCGCGGTATGGGATTATATATTGTTCGGAAATTACTGAACTCTTTTGGAGGCGAAATCGAATTGCTCGACGAGCGTAATGAATACGGAAACAGATATAAATTTTTGCTTGTATCCAATACCTCGGAGGAATTGTAATGAGCTATAAAGAACTTTTTTCGGCTATTGAGTGCAATCGCATTGTAATCATCGAAGACGATTTCAAGCAGGGCGAATACAAAAAAGAGCGAGCTTTGTATGATATTACCCGAATGGCGGTCGATGACCGTTGTCGGTATCTTGCAGAGATTGAATCTATTTCACAGCCACTACATGAGGTTCTGTCAAAGTTTCTTTCTTTATTTGACGAATGCTTTGATGAAATTGGAGTGTGGGATGATAGCATTCCCTACGGGGACATTAGTTGTGCGTTTGGGCTGGTTGAAAGCGTAAATCCTGAATTGAAAGTACTACTTGAAGAACAGTATTCTCGTTTTGAGGGCGAGGCTGTTCAGAAAATATATGAGCTTGGCGCTAAATACGGAATTGGAGTTAATCACCCTGCTTATTTTGATGATCTTTACAATAACTATATTTTGAGCGAAAATAGAGCTCAGTCTCTTCGCATTTATACGGATTTTTCTGCTGATACACAGAGCTTATTCTCTGACGATATTGGACAGGCTGCTCCGGAGCATGCCGTTGTATGTATTATAGATAACTATTTATCTGGCTCTAATAGAGCAAAAGAAGTTATTCAGGTGATCTCTGATAGAAATACTGGCATGCGTCGAAATATTATCGGCAGTATTTTCTCATCCAAAGAAATGTATGAAGAGATTACCGATGCTTTGTACTTTGAATATGTGTCTAAAGAGCATCCTGAACAGTTAAAATCTTGTATTGCGAAAAGTGCGTACAATTATTTTATCTCCGAACTAAAATCTGAAACGCTATTAGGTATGGGCGATGCCTTTGATAAAGCTATTAAGAATAAAGGAATCGCATTTTTCCTTGCGCAGAAAGCGCGGACTGAGGGAGCGTCAGAATATGAAATTATCAATGATTGGATCAGACTATTATCAACCGCTCCCCGGAAAGATGCCGATACAATAAAAAGAATGATTCGGCTATCGAGGGTTATTAATAGTTTAGAAGATGATGAGGATTTGCCTGATGCAGATCTCCAGCAGTTAAACACATTAGAGGCGTTTGATTATACCGTCAATGATTACTTCTTGCCTGTGACGGCCGGCGATATTTTTACTAACAGTAAAGATGAATGGTTTGTCCTAATCGGACAAGATTGTGACATGGCCAGGAGTATAACGCGTACACCTAAAAATGCATTAGCAGAGTTACTACCTGCAAAAGTTCGGCCTCAGACCGATTTTGAAAAATGGACTAATGACTTGAGAAGTGCATCAATTTATAGTTTTAGAAAGAATCTTGATGCTGGATGTGAAGTACTTCAAGTTGAGTATCAAAAGCGTGAATACATAGCGAATGAAATTTTGAATTTGTGTTCATTCAATTCAACCGGAGAATGTAAGATTTCCCTTTCAGATTCCATTGGTCAGGAGCAACTTATGCTAATGCCGGATTATATGGTAGAGTACTACTCCAAGTTACAGCAATTTTTCTTGGCTACTAAAACGTTGCGAATACAGGCAGAAGATGCGTTTGAAATTGTACTCTCAAAAGAACATTCTCCACGGTTACTTTCTTTTAAAGATTTTGATAAAACCTCGGACACGGTGTCCTTTGATTTGAAGCGTGTATGCCGACTGACACATGATTATGTTTTTTATTTGTACAAGTTATACTTGGAGTATCGTGGAAGACAGCCGTTCCAAACAATTAACTTGATTAGACAAGAAGATACTTCTCTCCCCATTATGTATAACAAAGAGAAAACCGGGCAGTATTTGTCATTTCGAAGCATACCGATTCCGGATAAAAGTAACCGCAAAAATTGGTGCTGGGTTATAGACGCAGCAGAGTTAAACCGAGTGCTTATGCTGTTGAAATTACCTACTCTACGAGATGGGAACGACGACATAGTTCTCAAGAATGAGTGCGTCATACTACAACTTCAACAAGACAAGCAAATTCAAATAGTGAAAGCAAAGGAAAAAGTGCATTTTAAATCAAACTAAAGGTAAATATATTATTTCTGTGTCAAGGGTACTCGGTAGCATTACTGAGTGCCCTTGAATTTTAAAATCAGGTAAAAGAACATGCGAATTTATCATTTTCTTGTTTTTTCTACTCAAATGTGCTACCATAAAAATAGCACTAACAGTCGTTGGAATAGGCCTTGGCAGTATAGTTGTGATAGGCCAAATGCGCTGCCAATGGCAGAGCATTTTGTAATAAGTATAGGAGAGATACTTTATGGCTATAAGTTATAAAAAACTCTGGAAGCTACTTATCGACAAGGATATGAAGAAGAAGGATTTATGCGAAAAGGCGGGTATCAGTCCTGCATCCGTTACTAAGATGGGAAGAAACGGGCATGTCACTACAGAGATTCTCTTAAAGATATGCACTGCGTTGGATTGCGGTATCGAGGATATCATGGAGATTGTACCAGATAAATAACAACGCGCTTTTCTTGCTTCAGGAGGATGAATGATTTCCTAAGCTGATAATAGCTACATAAATAGAGAAATGAGGAAAAGTAAATGGCTAATGAGCAGATGATAGATGCAATGTGGGACGATTCGCCTGTCGATGTTTCCACCGAAGTGAACTTTATCTGGTCCATAGCAAACAAACTGCGCGGACCGTATCGCAGCGACAAGTACAAGGATGTCATCATTCCGATGACGATTATCCGCCGCTTTGAGTGTGCTCTTGCGCCTACCAAGCAGAAGGTTGTAGACCAGTTCAAAGCTAATCCGAATTTCCCGGCAAAGGCGATGTATCGCATTTCCGGCTTCCAGTTTTATAACACCAGTGAATTTGACCTTGCAGAGCTTGTAAATGACGCAGATCATATTGCTGCCAATTTCAAGAGTTACCTGCAGGGATTCTCTGCAAATGTGTTGGAAATTCTGATGTCCAAGGAGCGTGGTCTGAACTTCGGCGAAGAAATTGACAAGATGGACAAGAACAACCGTCTGCTCTCCGTCATCAAGGCGTTCTCTGAGCTTGATCTTGACCCTCGAACTATCGACAATGTGAAGATGGGATATATTTTCGAAGAACTGATCCGTAAGTTCTCTGAAAATGCCGAAGCCGGCGACCACTATACCGGCCGCGACATTATTAAACTGATGGTCAATATTCTGCTTGCCGAAGGCTGTGACGATATCTTTGATGACGGCAAGGTCATCACCATATTGGATCAGGCCTGCGGCACGGGCGGTATGCTCTCCACCGGCTACAATTTCATCAAGCGTTATAATCCCTCTGCCGATGTGCGCCTGTTCGGACAGGAGATCAACCCGGAGTCTTATGCCATGTGCCTTGCAGAGATGCTCATTAAGGGTCAGAATGCTGAAAATATCTGCTATCAGGACACTATGAAAGCCGACCGTTTTAAGGGCACAAAGATGCGCTTCGTGCTGGAAAATCCGCCGTTCGGCACCGCCTGGGGCGGCAAGGACGCTGCCGAAGGTGTCGAAGATGCCGTCAACGCAGAGTATCAGAAAGGCTTTGACGGTCGCTGGGGCGCAGGCCTGCCGGGTTCCGGCGATATGCAGATGCTGTTCCTCCAGTCTGCTATTGACAAGATGGACGACAACTTCGGTCGTGCTGCGATCATCGAAAACGGCAGCCCACTCTTTTCTGGCGGAACGGCATCCGGCGAGAGCCAGATTCGTCGCTGGATGTTGGAAAGCGATTTGATCGAAGCCATCATAGCGCTGCCTACAGACCTGTTTTATAACACCGGCATCGCTACATACATCTGGGTCCTCTCCAAGAATAAGCGTCCGGAGCGCAAGGGCAAGATTCAGTTGATTGATGCATCTACTTTCTTTAAAAAGCTGCGTAAAGCCTTGGGCGATAAGAAAAATGAGATTTCTCCTGAAGACCGCAGTGCTGTAACGAGGCTCTATGCAGACTTTACAGAGAATGAATATTGTAAGATTTACAACAATGAGGAGTTCATTTACCGTGAGTACACGGTCATGCAGCCTCTCCAGCGTAGCTATGCCATTACGGCGGAACGCATTGAATCCATGCTTTCCAAGGGATCGCTCTCCTCTCTGTATGACCAGTCCAAGGTGGACGAACTGGAAAACGCCGAGGAACTGACCGGCAAAGACCAGAAAAAGCTGGAGGCTTACCAGGCGAATCAGCCTGTCTATGAGGCCATTATCGCTGCGCTGAATGTAGCCGTCTCTGAACAGATCTATAATTCCCCGGCGGCATTCATGCCGGTGCTGACTAAGGCACTCTCCACTGTGACTGCCGACAAGAAGCTGCTGGAAAAGATTGCAGACGGTCTTTCCGTCATGGACAAGAGTGCCGAGATCCAGCGCGACCGCAAGGGCAACATCATTTATGATAAGGAAACCAAGGACACCGAACTGGTGAAATGGGAAGAAAGCATTGAGGATTATATGGCAAGAGAAGTCCTGCCGCACATCCCGGATGCCGCCGCATTCTTCGAGGAGAACCTCGGCGCAAAGAAGCCTGTTATCAAAACCGGAGCGGAGATCCCGTTCACACGGTATTTCTATAAGTATCAGCCTTCCACGCCGAGCGAGGAACTTGAGACCAGATTTAAGGAATTGGAACTTTCCGTGACTGAGCGTGTGGCGAAGTTGTTCGAGTAAAGGAGGCCTGCGAGGGTGTTTAAGTTCATATTCGAAATACTGACCGACCCTTTGGGACTCCCTATAGAATGGTACTGGGAGTATCTGATTTTGGCTGTGATCGGTGTTGTTGCGTATGCTGTTGCTTACCGTTGCGTTGGTGATATGTACAGCGGCGGGATGATTGACGGCAGCACAAGCGGCTCTTTCTTTCATTGGCTCATTCGCCTGATTCTGTTTGTTGTTCTGTGGGCAGTTACCTACGGAATCATTGCAGTAGTAAAATGGCTGACGGATAATTGGGTGCTGGTTTTGTGTATCATGGGTGGAGTTGTCGCTGTTGTGGGTATCGCCGCAGTTATTGCAATAATCATCCGCAAACGCAAAAATAAAGCGAGATTGGAGGTGTCAGATGATGAGAGCAACTAAAGATAGCGGCTTTGAGTGGATTGGAATAATCCCGACAGAATGGGGTCTGTCCAAAATCGGACAGGTTTATAGGCTTAGAAACACAAAGGTCAGTGATACTGACTATCCGCCGCTGTCCGTTACCAATAAAGGAATCGTCCCTCAATTGGATACAGCGGCTAAAACAAACGCCCATGATGATCGCAAACTCGTTAAAAAAGGTGACTTTGCTATCAACAGTCGTTCTGACAGACGAGGCTCGTGCGGAATTTCCGATTATGATGGTTCCGTATCGCTTATCAATACTATCTTGGCACCGCTGAACGAAATGAATCCAGGGTATTATGATTGGCTGTTCCACACAGTCCAATTCGGAGATGAGTTCTATAAGTTTGGCCACGGTATAGTTGACGATCTCTGGACTACGGGCTGGCAGGAGATGAAGAAAATTACCATACCAACGCCGCCGCTTCCTGAGCAACAACACATCGCCGATTTCCTTGACGCTAAATGTGCCGAGATTGATGCGCTGACCGCCGATATTCAGACCCAGATCAACACACTGGAGCAGTACAAGCGGTCTGTCATCACCGAAACAGTCACTAAGGGACTGAACCCGAATGCGGAGATGAAGGATAGCGGAGTATTCTATATGGCTCCCATGAATGCAACATGGAGACTTACAAAGATCGGGTATATTTGCTCAAAGCTGTCTCGCTCCTTTGCGCCGGAAGATACCGCTTTAATTTGCTCCAATAAAGGAAAGGTACAGGTTCGTGCTGATGACCTAACCGGAATAATGGTTAGTGACGATAATGCAATGCAAGGTATTCGTTCTGGCGATATCGCTATTCATGGAATGGATACATGGCACGGTGCAATAGCCTTGTCTGAATACGATGGCAAAATTACTCGCGTGGTTCATGTGTGTGATAGCACAGAAGACAAGCGTTTTATCGTTTATTATATGCAGCATCTTGCATTCCAAGGTGTTTATAAATTGATATCCAACGGTGTCCGTGGAAACACGAGTGATTTTCGAAGTTGGGATAAGGTTCGCGATATTTGGATTGCAATCCCGGAAACGAAAGAGGAGCAGGCAGCTATCTGCGATTATCTTGACAGTCAGTGTACGGCTGTCGAAGAAGTAATAGCAACAAAGAAGGAGCAGCTCGAAGTTCTCGGAGAATACAAGAAATCTCTGATTTTTGAGTATGTAACCGGCAAGAAGGAGGTACCTTGCAATGATTAATATGGGCGGTTGGTATTGGTACCTTTCCGGTGAGGAAGAAAAGCTGGATTGTCATAAATGCGGAAAATGGATGTACTTCTTTGATGATCAGTCTTTTGCACAGAAAATTTGCGAAAAGGCCATTCGAGAAGGCGTTTGCTATGAATGCAAGTGTACCGATATGGCAGAGCAGATGGTTCCCACCGGTGTTATCTGCTTTTACCTTAATGGGGACGATATTGCAAATCACAAGCGTGTACTTCAATTTATGATGGATAACGATCTGATTCGTAAGACCAAAGCGGGTAAATACTACAACATCAGTTTCAAATTTGACGATCAGACTCGTGCTGGTGAGTATGGATCAGATTTTGAAGGAAAGATTAAGTTGGAGGCATTTATAGACTTAGCAACTGGGAAATGGACAAAAAAGGAGGATGAAAATGAATAATATTCTGACCGAAAAAGAATATCAGCATTTCATCATGGACAGGCTTTCGCAAGACAACGGTTACATTGTCCGCAAGGCGACAAGCTATGACCGCCTCTTTGCTATGGATCGGGAGCTGCTGTTTCAGTTTCTGAACGATACCCAGCCGGAGGAAATGGAGGCGCTTCGCAAAATCTACAAAGCCGACCTGGAGGACACTCTCGTCAGCTTCATCAACTCTGAGGTCACAAAAGCGCGCGGCAGCCTGCTGGATGTGCTGAAGCACGGCATTGAAATCTCCAATATGAAGCTGGAGCTTATGTACACCAAGCCTGCCACCACTTTTAACCGGGAACTGTTGGCAAAGTATGAGAAGAATATTTTCTCCGTTATGGAGGAGGTCTGGGCAAGCGATGATGAGCGTGCTGACCTGGTCATCTTCCTGAACGGTATCGCAATTATGTCCTTTGAACTGAAGTGCAATGCCGCCGGCCAGTCGTACCAAGACGCCATTTATCAGTACCGGGTTGACCGTGATCCGAACACCAGACTGTTCCGCTTCAAGGCCGGGTGCCTTGTGAACTTTGCGATGGATCTGGAACAGGTCTATATGACCACCAAGCTTGCCGGGAACTCTACCTTCTTCCTGCCCTTCAACATGGGCAACGGTGAAGGCGTCAATGCCGGTGCGGGCAACCCCACCTTCAAAGACAAGTACAGTGTCTCCTATATGTGGGAGGACATTTTGAAAAAGGACACCGTCCTTGACCTCATTAGCAAGTTCATCTTCATCGAAACCAAGGAAAGCAAGGATGAGCTGACCGGAAAGACGAAGAAGTCCGAAAATATTATCTTTCCCCGGTATCACCAGCTTGACGTGATCCGCAAGCTGCTGGCGGATGTGCGGGAGAATGGCTCTACGCAAAACTATCTGATCCAGCACAGCGCAGGCTCCGGCAAAACGAACTCTATCGCATGGCTGGCGCACCGCCTCACTTCGCTGCACGATGCAGATAACAAAATTATTTTTGATAATGTCGTCATCGTCACTGACCGCGTTGTGGTCGACCGCCAGCTTCAGAAAGCCATTATGGGCATGGAGCACAAAGCCGGGCTTATCCGAGTGATGGACGATAAATGCAACTCCGCCGACCTTGCAATTGCTCTGAACGGCAACACAAAGATCATTGCGACCACGATTCAGAAATTCCCGTACATCGTGGACAGCGTTGCAGGGCTGAAAGGCAAGCGGTTCGCCGTTATCATCGACGAGGCGCATTCTTCCACCGCCGGTAAGGATATGGCGGCAGTCACCATGTCACTGGGTTCCGGCAACCGGGAAATCGGCGATGTCGAAGATATGATCACTGACGAGATCCGTCGCAACGGCAAACAAGCCAATGTTTCCATGTTTGCGTTCACCGCCACGCCCAAGCCCACAACGATTCAGTTGTTCGGTCGACTGAACACCAAGGGACAGCGTGAGGCGTTCCATATCTACTCCATGAAGCAGGCCATCGAGGAAGGCTTTATTCTGGATGTGCTCCAGAACTACACCACTTATGATACCTTCTATCAGCTGAACAAAGAAATCGAAGAAGATCCCCGCTGCAAGACAGCCGATGCAAAAAGGCAGATTGCCCGTTTTGTGGAGCTGCATGAAACGAACATTGCGCAGCGTGTAGAGGTCATCGTGGAGCATTTCCGCACCACGGTTATGCCGGAGCTCGGCGGTATGGCAAAAGCAATGGTCATCACAGCTTCCCGACAGGGTGCGGTCAAATATCGTCAGGCATTCGAGAATTACACTCAGAAAAAAGGCTACACCGACATTAAGGCGTTGGTCGCTTTCTCCGGTAAGGTGAAGCTGCCGGACGATGACACCGAATACTCAGAGGCTTCCATAAACGGCTTCCCGGAGGATCGGCTGACAAAGGAATTTGACAAGGACGAGTACCAGGTGCTTTTGGTTGCTAACAAGTACCAGACCGGGTTCGATCAGCCGAAGCTCTGCGCCATGTATGTTCTCAAGAAGCTGAAGGGCGTTTCCGCAGTTCAGACACTTTCCAGATTGAACCGTATCTGCCCACCGTTTGAGAAGAAAACCTTTGTGCTGGACTTTGTGAATACATACGAGGATATCAAGGCTGCGTTTGCACCGTATTATACGACCACCTTGCTTTCTGCCTCCGTAACGCCGACGGCGATCTACGATTTGGAGGCACAGATCGATGCGTACACCGTTCTTGACCTTGATGATATCGAAAAGGCCAACGAACTGCTCTACAAGGGAAATATCTCCTCCAAGGATAAGCAGAAGCTGACTTTCTACTTCAAGCGGGCAAAGAATAGGATCGAGCAATACGAACTAATCAAACAGCATGAGATCGTGTCCATGATGCGCCATTTCGTCCGGTTTTATGAGTTTCTGCTGCAGGTGTCCTGTTTCGAGGATACCGACCTGCACGAGAAATATAACTTCATCACTTATTTGCTGGCTTACATCAATATCAAGCATCCGGGCGGCGGATATAATCTGGACGGTAAAATCAAGGCCACCAATTTTGTTCAGAAAAAGTCGGAGGAACATACTACTCCAAACCTTGTCGCACAGCCTGTGGTAAAGCTGCCGACCGCTGAGAGTTTTGGCCTGACCGAAGCAAAAGAAGAACGGCTTTCCCAGATTATTGCGGAGATCAACAGTCGCACAGGAAAAGCCTACGATAACGATGTGGCGGTCAAAGCGATGCTGCAGATTCGGGATATTCTGCTGAAGTCCGACAAGCTGAAAACCAGCGCACGGAATAATACCGTCAAAGATTTTGAATTTTCGTATTTTGATGACATTGACGATGCACTGATTGAGGGCTTGGAGCAGAATCAGGATTTCTTCTCGCTTCTTCTCAGCAACGATGAGATCAAGCGACAGGTCCTTGGTATCTTTACAGACGAGATTTATAAAAGCCTGAGAGAGGCATAAAGGGGTAGCATCATGTTTGACAAGTTTCGATTGAAAGATGTACTGGCGCACTACAAGCAGAATTTTGTCTCCACGCAGTGGGGCAACGAAAAATACAAATGGGAAGCTGTCAAATGGTTTCAGGACAATTGGGACGTGAACGCTCAAAATTTTCCTGAAATGCTGAGCCGTTCCCTCGATAAAACCTTCAATTTGCTGGCTTCCATTAACAATTTCCCGAGACGCATGATTGTAAGTTTTTCCAAAGCGGCACCGGAAGAGGTCCGGGCAATGTTTATTGCCTTGTTTGACGAGAACAAGGATGTGTATGAGCGCATGAATGCCTTCAAATTGCAGGCTTCCATCTTGTTGGAGAGATATGGAAACGGTGCCGCACAGCACTACCAATATGAAAATGCTATCAGCACTTATCTTTGGTTGCGCTACCCGGATAAGTATTACATCTATAAGTTCGGCGAGGTGAAAAATGTTGCAAACGAGCTTGAGACTGATTACCGCTTCAAAAAGGGTGCTTACGCAGACAATATCCGCAACTTCCTGCGGCTCTATAACGAAATCAGCCTTGCCCTCAAAGAGGACACAGAGCTCGTCAATCTGTTTCAGTCACAGCTGACGGACACTTGCTACCCTGACCCTGAGCTCAAAACATTGACCATCGATGTGGGATTTTATATCAGCAGATTTTACTCTCAGCAGGATGAGAATGCTGAAGCTGCCACCGAATGGTACGGTACCGATTATAATCCTGGGCTTACCATCGAAAATTGGAAAAAGCTCTTAAAAGATGGAGCCATTTTCACTACCAGTGCACTTGAAATTATGAAGCGGATCAAAGACTATGGTGGTCAGGCCTCCTGCACACAACTCGAGGTCAAATATGGTGAGACAAAAAACTTCTATAATTCCGGTTCTGTTGCACTGGCTCATCGTGTCTGTGAAGCCGCCGGAATCAAGCCAGCAACAAGAGAAGATGGCTCTGCACAATGGTGGGCGGTCCTTTACACTGGGCGTGATGCAGACAAAGGCGAGGATGGCAGCTTTATTTGGAAACTGAGAGATGAACTTTCTGAAGCACTTGATCAGACAGATTTGAGTAATATTGAACTGTATGCAGCTGCCGCTCCCGAAGAAGACCATGGCTATTGGTGGTTGAATGCGAATCCGAGAATCTGGAGCTTTTCCGACATTGCTGTCGGAGAGGTGCAGTCCTATACGCTTTACAATGAAAATGGAAACAAGCGGCGTATTTTCCAGAACTTCCTGGATGCGAAAGTTGGCGATATGATCATTGGCTATGAATCCAATCCGGTAAAGCAGATTGTAGCAATTGGCCGTATCAGCGCAGAACAGGACGGCGAAAAGCTGTTCTTTGAAAAAATAGAAGGCTTGACCTCCCCCATTGACTATACAACGCTGAAGGAATGCCCGGAACTGGAGCGCATGGAGTATTTCCAGAATCCGCAGGGCAGCCTGTTCAAGCTCACCCGAGGCGAATACGACTTCATCCTCGATATGATTCGGGAAGAAAACCCGATTACCGCGGAGGCATCCATCGATGCTTACACAAAAAGCAATTTTCTGGATGAAGTGTATATGAGCGAAAAGCGCTACGAGAACCTTATGGCCGTTCTGCGCAATAAGAAGAACATCATTCTGCAGGGCGCTCCCGGCGTCGGCAAGACTTTCGCCGCAAGGCGTCTGGCATGGTCTATGATGGAGGAGAAGGATGACAGCCGCATCGAGTTCGTCCAGTTCCATCAGAATTATTCCTATGAAGATTTTGTGATGGGCTACAAGCCTGTAGAGGATAGCTTTGAATTGAAATACGGAATCTTCTATCGGTTTTGCCAGAAAGCTGCCAACCAGCCAGACAAGGAGTTTTTCTTCATTATTGATGAGATCAACCGTGGCAATATGAGCAAAATTTTTGGTGAACTGCTTATGTTGATTGAAAGGGATTACCGTGGCATCAAGGCAACGCTGGCGTACAACGGACTTCCTTTCTCCGTTCCCAAGAATCTATATATCATCGGTATGATGAACACGGCAGACCGCAGTCTTGCCATGATCGATTACGCGCTCCGCCGCCGTTTCAGCTTCTTCGAGATCGAACCGGGGTTTGATTCCGAGGGCTTCATCCATTATCAGAATGGGCTGAATAATGAAACGCTGAACGAACTGGTGTCCAAGGTGAAGGAGTTGAACCGCGAAATTGCCGCAGATAAATCTTTGGGCAAAGGCTTTTGTATTGGTCACAGCTATTTTTGCGGCAAAGATGTCTGTACGGACGAATGGCTGCACTCCATCGTTGATTATGACATTCTGCCAATGCTTAGTGAGTACTGGTTTGATGATACAAGTAAACTCCGACGTTGGGAAAATATTTTGCAGGGTATGTTTCAATGATCAAAGATAAAAGCATCTTCATAAAAAACATATACTATATGCTTTCGTATGCCTTCACAACTCTGAATCAGGGCGGCTATGAGGATATTGCTACTGAAGAGTTCGAGAACATACATAACCTGTTTGCTGCGATTCTTGCAAAGGGTATCGGTAGACAGCTGAAACAGGGCCTTTACCGTGAGTATCTGAACCAAAAGGAGACGGTCACTGCTGTTCGCGGCAAAATTGACATACCCGGAACGATACAAAACCGCCTCGCAAGGAGGCAGGTATTGACCTGTGAATATGACGAGCTGTCCGAAAACAATCTGCTGAATCAGATTCTCAAAACAACGGTCATGCTCTTACTGTGTCATGCAAGGGTGGATCAAGCGTACAAAAGCGATTTGAAAAAGGAAATGTTATTCTTCTCGAATGTTGACACAATTGACCCCGCCGCGATCCGCTGGTCAGCCATTCGGTTTCAACGGAACAACAATACCTATCGTATGCTCATTAGTTTGTGCCAACTGATCCTCGAAGGAATGCTGTTGACCTCGGACTCCGGCGAATACCGACTGGCTTCCTTCATTGACGAGCAGCGTATGAACCGCCTGTATGAGAAATTTATACTGGAGTATTACGCCAAGGAATGTCCACAGGTAACGGCAACGGCATCTCAGATTCCGTGGGCGTTGGACGATGGAATTGGCACCATGCTTCCGGTCATGCAAAGCGATATTATGCTGACCAGAGGCAATGAGGTCCTCATCATTGATGCCAAGTACTATACACACACCATGCAAGCTCAGTATGATGTGCATACCATGCATTCCGGTAATCTGTATCAGATTTTCACCTATGTGAAGAACAAAGAGGCGGAGTTCGGCAACGAACCGCATCAGGTATCCGGCATGCTTCTGTATGCCGCAACAGACGAAGCAATCCAGCCGGACAACCGCTATCGGATGAGCGGTAATCAAATCAGTGTGAAAACACTTGATTTGAATAGGAACTTTTCAGAAATATCTGCTCAGCTCAATCGCATTGTTGGAGACTATTTTTTATAAAGCTTTGTCTCTCGAGACTGTATACTACAGGATTACAGGAGAAAGTCTATGTACAATATTTATACAATCAACACTCTTGATGTTGATTAGTACATCAATGAAGATTTTTAGCAATGCGGCCTATGGGGTATTAACTTGGGAGCCCGCACCACGAATACCCCACATCCCAAATAGCGGCTGAAACACACAGTTTCAGCCGCTATTTTCTAAAAAGTTTCAGTAGCTGTTTCCGCCGAACTGTGGTATATGTTTGTGCTGCAAGGAGGTGATCACATGAACAAACTGCTGAAGGATCTGTACGACTGCTTCTATACCCCGCCGGAGCTGGCGGCGACGAAGCGGGAAATCGAGGAATGCCACCGCGCGCTCATTGAGGCGCTGGGCAAGCCGGAGCGCCGGCTGGTGCTCCAGATCATTGACGCAAAAGACCGCATTGCGGAGGACACCTCCATCGACAGCTTTATCGCTGGATTTGAACTGGCGTGGAAGCTGTCCATAGAACTGAATCACTACGAAAACGAGCACTCGGTCTCCTGCCGAACGGCAATGGGATTGAGGGCTCGTTTCATATCTGCAGAGGAGGAAGAAAAATGAAGAAGCTCATCATAGTGACAATGATTACCGCATGTGTTGCACTGTGCGCCGCTGTGTGGCCACATGGCAACGCAGTCGAGGAAACACCCGTCCCAGCCGCAGGAACCGCTGTGAGCGCCAGGAAAGCGACTGTCGTGGAAATAACAGAAAAGAATTCCGCGTCACTGACAGAGATGGAAAACGAGATTTCGCAGCAAGAAGCATCCCAAGAGGAACGTCCTGAACCAGAGACAGAGTCTATTGGAACGCCCGCAGATTCTGAACTCCAGCCTTCTACAGAGCAGATGCCCGGTAAAAATTCTGTACCAGAGCAGACTCTGTCCCAACCTTCTAAAGAACTGCAGCCCGGCGACAAGGTTTATGTGACGGGCTTCGGCTGGGTGGAGTACGAGGGGCCCAACCGTTGTGAAGATGGTACGGATATTTACGAAAACGGCAACAAAATTGGGGTCATGGGTTGAAATGTGCAGAAAACATTCAAAATAGAGTCAAGTCGCTATTGACAATCAAACTTTCTATGCTATTCTGTAATGATTTAACCTCGATGTTAAATGGGGGGCATGGGCGAGAAGGAGAGTATGTATGGCGTATGAGTTTGTTCGTGAGTCTGAGGCAAAGCAATATCGTTCGGATTGTTCGTATGTTCTGAAGGAAACCTGCGAGTTGCTGAAAAAGAAGGGCATTTCTGCGCAGTTTTCGCTTGTCGGAAGCGGGGCAAGGAATATGATCACGAGAGATGGAAATGGACCGTATGACTTGGACTACAACCTTTTGGTCATGAAAGCAGATGACGAGTATCGCGACCCGCGATTACTGAAAGATACAATTAGAAACGCCCTTAACAAAGCGGTGGGCGGAAAGTTCTTTTCGGATGCACAAGATTCAACTTCTTGCTTGACTGCACTGCTGCATTTTAAGGATACTCCAAATGTTGAATTCAGCTTTGATGTTGCGATTATCAAGAAAAATCCAAACGGGAACTATATGCGGTTAGTACATAATAAACCTTGGAATCAGTACACATGGAATGAAGTGCCACGCTCACATCAAGTGAAAGATAGAGCGGATGATATAAAGGAAGAAGGCTTATGGCAGGAGGTTCGGGACAGGTATCTTGAGAAGAAAAATATGTATCTGCTTCGACAGGATCATAATCATCCATCCTTTGTGGTGTATGTGGAAGCGGTGAATGAGGTTTATAGCAGATATTTCAATAGAGGAGGTGGGTACAGTGTGCAATCGATTTTTTGACTACGATGACGGCGACTTCGCCATGAGCATTTCGGATAATATGGCGATGGACTCCGATGGGGATCTCATGATGCGCATGGGAGATCACATGGCAATGGATATGGACACCGGCGATATTCACATGATCTCATCATGGCCAGATGATGACGAATAAATCATAGGCAGCAGCGCAGCGGCTGCACCGCCATAAACAAGGAAAATACTTTCAAAATCCAGACAGAAATACAGCGGGACAGGCCGTAGAGGCTTGTCCCGCTGTATGTATCCTATGGCAGATATTCTTCCGTGACCTGATACCGGCTGATGCCGAAGGCG
>ERZ894217.631-NODE-631-length-18435-cov-11.475027_pt1 | contig 18435 bp, 8 predicted proteins | sample MGYA00380291_ERZ894217 | MGnify/ENA primary metagenome ERZ894217 (study PRJEB32331, sample SAMN06328480) | human gut metagenome | biome: human gut microbiome; feature: stool | host: Homo sapiens | collected 2013-07-05 ...
CATGGGACTGAAGAGATTCCTTCGCTATGGTGAAAATCTTTAAGGAGGAGAGCAGCAATGAAGAAAAAGAAAATAATTAGTCAGATCTGTATTCATGTGATTTTAGTAGCGTTGACAGCAATATGCCTTCTTCCTTTTTTGTCAATGATTTCGACTTCATTTATGAAGGTAAAAGGTGTTTTGCCGAACGAGCCAATTTTATTTCCGAATTTTCCACTTTATCTGGAAAACTATGTAAAAGCGTGGACTGCAAACCATTTTCAGACGTACTTTTTCAACACACTATACGTGTCTGTAGTGGGCCTTATCGTAAATCTGTTAATTTCGATCACGATGGCATATTCTTTCTCACGATTCCAGTTTCCAGGAAAGGAGCCTATTTTTAACTTGCTGTTGCTCACAATGATGATTCCGGCACAGCTGGCTATGATCTCCCAGTACACTGTTTTAAACGGATTGAAACTGATTGATACCTATAAAGGAATTTGGCTGCTGTGGGGAGGCACTTGTGTGGCAGGAAACACCTTCTTCTATAGAGGTTTTTTTGAAGCAGTGCCGAAAGAGCTGGAAGAGTCCATGTACCTTGATGGTGCAACCAGGTTTCAGACCTTGTTACATTGCATTATTCCGTTAAGTAAACCGGCAATTGCAACACAGGCAGTATTGGCGTTCAATGGATACTGGTCGAACCTATTTGATATTCTTACCTTTACAAAATCGACAAACAAGAGAACACTTTCCGTTGCACTGCAACTGTTCCGTGGGCAGTATACGACTAACTATGGACTGATGTTTGCTGCCAGTGTTATTGTTATTATTCCGATTATTGTATTGTTTGTTATTTTCCAGAAACAGTTTATGCAGCAGGGCATTACAGACGGTTCCATAAAAGGATAATATCGGATTCTCTGCAAAATTTTAACCTGGAGGTGAAGTATGATTACAACTAGAAAAAAACAGTCGTTTGGTATTGCAGCAGTTGAACTTGGTGCACCGGTTTCGACAGTACCTTCCATTCCGGTGAATTTAAATGAATGGGAACATGCGGTGTTAATGGATACTTTTTACAGCGCAGGCGGAAGAGAGACCGTTTCAAGTACAAACCTACGGATGATGTGGGATCAGAAAAATCTGTATTTGTATCTGATTTGCTATGAAAAAGAGGCAAGGGTTTCCCGTCCGTCCGATGAAAATGTGCTGAAGACAGAATGGATGCTTCGCAAAGATAAGATAGAAATTGCATTGAGTAGCGGAAATTTTGGAGCGCGAGACTACGCAGTATTTTGTGCAGACACAGAGAAGCAGGCGGGAGCCAGGACGGAAAAGGGAATGACCTATTTCGGCGGTGATAAAGCAATTTTAAATGATTACTTTACCGAAAAAAATGATGCGGTAAAAACAGAAATCCCATCATGGAAATATACATGCAAAATTGCTGTAGAAAAAAACTGTTGGCGTGTCATGTTTGGAATTCCATGGGAGTTGTTCGGTGGATTTCCGGAAAAATATTTTAAGTTTCAGGTTTACCGGAAAAAGAATCAGACCAGTGAAGTTTTGGCTTTAAATCCGTTGGATTTAAATGCAAATTACGAGTCCAGATTTGATTTTGATCCGGAAAGCTTTATTGAGTGCATACCTGGAGGAACACCGCAGGTTATCTATTCCAACAGTGCTTGCGTGATCCTACCGGATGGAATGATGCATTGGCAGCGGCCGGCGACATTGGAATGGCCATCTACAAATGAGCGGGCTGAGATTCTGCATCTGCAGAAATCGCTGACGCCTACAACACCCGATGAATTGCCAGATCGGATTATAACCGTACAAAGATGGCAGGATGTGTTAATGTTGGAAGGAATGGATTTCTTCCCAAATGCACGATGTGAAAACTCTTTTGATAAGGTGGATCCTTGGGTACAGAGACGTCTCTGTAACGAAGCACTTCGAAAAGGAGATACTGCGACAGCCTGCAGAGAACTGGACGTATTGATTGGTTATTTCCGAACGCTCACGGCATGGTGGTATGCAGATCATACACTTGGAGATGCAGACGAAGACAACTGGATTGGATTCACACATCTGAAATCTGTTTCAGATCAGGGGAATAAGATCGTATTAAAGTACGAATATGGTTTGAACACGTGCGATGCCGTATTGATTCCACAGAATCGTGGTTTTCGCTTTTATACAAGAGAAAAAGGAGATTTTGACAGCGAAGCAGTTTCGTACACATTTTCAGAAATAGAGGGAGAATATCAGATCAAAACAGCACATTCTGTGATTGTGATTACAGCGGGAGATGATTGGAAGATCTGTGCGGATGAAAAATTTGTATTGGATGCAGATAACTTCAAGCTCTATGATTATGCAGGAAGCAAAGGTTTCGATGTGTGCCAACCACTTCTGGAAAGAGAAATGGTGTATGGATTCGGTGAACGATTTGATGCCGTAAACCAGAGAGGTCGGGTACTTTCTTTGTGGCACAGAGATGCATTTGAAGGTTGTAATTGTTCTATTGGAAATCAGTCCTACAAAAATGTATCATTTTTACACTCTACAAAAGGTTACTCTTTGTTTATTAACAGTTTTTACAGAATTAGAGCAGATATTGGAAGAGTCAGTAAAGGGCTTCGAATCACAACAGCAGGACCCAAAGCAGATATTTATGTTTTTACGGGAAGCGTCTTAGAAAACATGGAGGAATATACAGCCTTAACCGGAAAACCGTTGCTTCCGCCTGCGTGGGTGTTTGAACCGTGGGCCGGCGGTGGGGTAGGCAGATGGATGGACGGACCGACGCACGATGTAATCCAGGAGATGGAAGGTGTTATACGGAAGTTTAAAAATCTTGATATCCCACATTCTGGCCTGTATGCAGAGGGTGCTGGTTGGAAATGGGAAGACCATTACAACAAAGAAGAAATATATAAGATTGCTGCGTTTACAAAACAACAGAAGATGCGGGTTTTTTCCTGGCAGTTTTCACATCTGGACATGGAGCAGGCAAAGGAACTTCTGCCGAATTGTGCGGAAGAAGATCTGCCAATTACAAGAACGCCGGATTATCATGGAGAAAAAGTTCTTCCATGTGCTATTGATTTTTCACATCCAAGAGCAGAGGAACTTCTGGAAAACCAATGGCATGATCGAATGGATGCAGGTTTTGATGGAACTATGGTGGATTTTGGAGAAATCATTCCAGATGAAGCAGTGTTTTACGATGGTCGTACGGGAGATGAAATGCACAACGCATACGCGCTGGATTATACAAAAGCGTATCGAAAACTCTTTGAAAAATATAAAGGAGAGGATCACGTGCTGTTTTCAAGATCTGCGGCAGCGGGTGTTCAAAAGTATTCCTGCCAGTTTGGTGGAGACCAGCTTTCAAGTTTTAGAGGCCTGACTTATGCAATGAATGGAGGCCTGACACTGGCGGCTTCCGGTTTTCCATTCTGGGGTGTTGATGCAGGAGGTTATTCAGGATTTGCAGATGAAGAAACGTATCTCCGTTGGACGGAATTTGCAACCTTCTCACCAATTATGCGTTTCCATGGAGTAACCCCAAGAGAGCCATGGGCTTACAGCCGATATGCAGTGTCTGTTTATAAATTTTATGCATGGCTAAGAGAAAATCTTCTGAAATATTCGGTTCATACAGCAGAAGAGGCACATAAAACAGGCATACCAATGATGAGACCGTTGCCAATGGTATTTCCTGAGGATAAAGAGGCTGTCTATTGGGAAGATGAATATTTTTATGGTTCAGATCTGTTAGTTGCTCCGGTGCATCAAGAAGGAGAAAAGAGGAGAATTTACTTCCCATCAGGAAGCTGGATCAATTTGTTGGATTTCAGAAAGATGGTTGGTGGAAACCGAATTTTTCAGGTGGATGTTCCAATTGACAAAATTCCTGTTTACATTCGGGAAGGAGCGTGCATTTTATCTGTTATGAATGGAGAATTGCAGCTTGGACAAAGCATGACATATGAAAAAAAGAATACAGTTCTTATGAGTCGAGCTTTAAATGAAACTTCAGGCAAACGGTATGCAGATGGAAAAAAAATTGAATACAATATTTTGGGCAAAACGGGTGAAGATTTCTTTATGCTTCGCCATGCATTTGAGACAGAATTTATTGTTCTTCTTGGTTTTGACAGAAAGCCAGAAAGTCTGGAGTTGAATGGAGTTTCTCTTTCAGAAGGTGCATCCTTGAATGCGTTGAATTATGGTTCCGGCTGGTATTGGAGAGAGGATACAGCAGTTGTTGTCAGTGTTCCTAAACTGGAAAAGACAGAAATTCATGTAATTCACAAAGAACAATAGTATCAAAATGACGAAGTGATCCCTGCGAAGATTCTTGAGAGAAAGTCCCGTCTTCGGTTTAATTTCGAAGAGGGGACTTTCTTAAAAACAAACGAAACATTTCATGGAAAGAGAGGGTGGAAGATGGAAAATACAGGGTTTTATGTAATACCTAATAAAACGCAGTATGAAATTGGGGAAAGAGTCTGGCTGGAAATAAAAAAAACAGGGCCGACGAAAGCAAATCACGTGAAAGTTTCGTTGTTTACGTATCAGGGAGAAAATCTGAAAATGGAATGTACCCTGGAACAAGGAGTGTATATTCCACTTGCGGAAAGCATTTCAGAAAAAACGGGTGGATATCTGGTAAAAATAGAATTCTTTCAAAAGACTGAAAAACTAGGGAGCTGTTACACGGCATTTGATGTTGTGAATTGCTGGACAGAAGCTCCAAGATATGGATTTCTTAGCAGTTTTTCTGAGGAAGATAAACAAAAAGAAGAGTATCAGGAATTTTTCAGGGAAATGCACTTGAATGTGATTCAGTTTTATGACTGGATGTACCGCCATGATGAGTTTTATCCGGAGAGTGATATTTATACAGATATCATGGGAAGAAAAGGTTCGATGACTGCTGTTGCGAAAAAAATCGAAGGAGTGCACGCTTGCGGTGCCAAGGCAATAGCATATGGCGCTGTTTACGGTGCAGAATCATTTCAGGAAGAACATCCGGAATGCAGCTATCGGTACGATAATGGAGAACCAATGATTTTCATTGACAAAATATGGTTGATGGATATTCACAGGGGAACGGCGTGGAGAAAACGGATTTTACAGGAATATGGAAAAGCGCTGGAAAAAGGTTTTGATGGCGTACATATGGATCAATACGGAGATCCGAAAGAGGCATTAATTCTGGAAAATGGAAAATATGTCATTCGAGATCTGGCAGATGATTTTGGTGATTTGATCAATGAAACAAAAGAAAAATACCCGGAAAAACAACTCATTTTTAATGCAGTAAATAACTGGCCGGTAGATTCGGTAAAAAAGAGTCGCGAAGATTGTATTTATATAGAGGTCTGGTCGCCGAATGATACTTATAGAGATCTATATCGTTTGATTGCGCATGCTCGGGAAACAAAAGATGAGAAGAGGGTGATTCTGGCAGCGTATTTGAATCCGTTTAAAACAGAACCAGAAAGAAATCTGAAGGGATCTACAGCGCAGCTTGCAATGGCAACAATTTTCGCTTCTGGCGGATATCATCTTCTATTGGGCGAGGAAGGAAGTGTTCTGACAGAGGCATATTATCCGGACAACTGCAGAATTGGGGAACATTCGTTCCGAAAAACATTGAAAAAATATTATGATTTTATTACCGCGTACGGCGGACTTTTATTTCCGGAAAGTTGGACGGATCTGACGATGCAGTATGCAGGAGGAATCAACTCAGAATTTATATTCGAAAATGTTGATTGGTCGCCGTATCCGGAAGCAGGAAAGGTATGGATTCAAATTTATAAGAGAGGACGAGAATTTTCAATACGATGTGTGAATTTTACGGGAATTTCGGACATGAACTGGAATAGAACACATGAGGAATTCCCACAGCGTGTAGAAAAGATAAAAGTGAAGGCAAAACTTCCGGGAGAAAAGAAACAAATATACGTTGTGACACCGGACGGTGAAATTCAGGAGCCAGAAGAAGTGTATTATAAAGTAAAACTAGGGGATGATCAAAGACAGGAAATTATATTTGAATTGGACAAATTATTGGTGTTTTCTGTTATATATCTGCGTTTGGAATAGGATTCTGAGCGTAGGTAAAAAAAACAGGAGGGTTTTTACATGAGATTGAAATTAGATAAAAGAACAGGACCCCTTTACTGGTGTACCTATGAGAAACAGTTTACTGAAAATACTTTTATGCCAGAAGAACGGTTCAAAGAAAATATTGATTGGGTAGCAAAGGAATTTGTTCCATATGGATACGAGATGGTATGCACAGATGGATGGATCGAGGATTCTTTCTGCATCAATGAAAATGGATATTTAACTCGTCATCATGATTCATGGAAACATGATTGGAAATATTGGGCAGACTATCTGAATGAGAGAGGAATGGCTCTCGGCGTTTACTACAATCCGACCTGGATCAGCCCGGCAGCGGTAAAGAACAAAGAAATTTTGGTCAAAGGAACAAATATTCCGGTGCGGGAAATTACAGATTTGTCGTATGTTTATAATGGAGAAAATGAGAAAAAAATAACGGGGGATCGTTTTTCTTATCCAAATGGAGAAGATCGAGCATTGTATTGGGTGGATGTAGATCGTTCTGGAGCAAAAGAGTATGTGCAAGGATATGTAAAGTATTTTATTGACTGCCATGTAGCTTTTTTACGAATTGATTTTCTTTCCTGGTACGAAGATGGAATGGATAAAGGAAAGCAGATTGGCAGAAATCATGGATCAGCAAATTACCGAAAAGTTCTCGAATGGATCAAGGAAGCAGCAGGGGATCAGATAATGATCAGTCTTGTTATGCCGCATTTGAAAAACAATGGTGAGAATGAGTTTGGCATGGGACAGATGGCGCGTATTAACGAAGACTCCGGTACGGGAGGCTGGGATACTTTTAGTGATCGAAACAGAGGACTGCATTTTGATTATTGGTCTCAGTGCACGACAGCATTTGAAGGCCTGATTTACTGGTCAAAAATTTTTGCTGACCACAACATGATCATGGATGCGGATATGCTTCGCCTGAATACCTTTGCAAATGATGAGGAGTGCAAATCGGCTGTATCGCTGGAACTGATTGCGGGAGCGCCGTTGGATATCGCAGATCAGTATGATACGATCAAAGATCGGGCATGGATTTATCAGAATGAGGAACTTCTTGCGTTGAATAAAAAAGAAATTTTATCCTTCCCATTGTCAACGGATACCAAAAATCCGGACAGTACCATCTGGATTGGAAAAGAAGCAACAGGAGAGATCATTCTTTCCGTATTTAATAGAGATGCAGAAGAAAAAGAAGTAGAGATTGATTTTAAACAAGTGTTGTTGTGCAGAGCTGCCAGTGTCAGGGATCTTTGGATGCATGAAGATCTCGGAGAAATGAAGAGCTTTCATACCATACTTCCGCCACATGGATGCCGGGTACTGAAACTTTCGGAAAGGAGTTAGTATGAATCTGGCTGCTTTTTATCACAGTGGGATGTACCCGGAAATTTACGCACCGGATCGGTTTCATCTGAGATTTTCTTTCCGGGCCGCAAGTGGGGACATAGAAACGTGTACCTTGGTTTATTTTCATAAAAATCACAGAGACGAAACAACGAAAGAAGAAAGGATGTTAGAGCGGTATCATTTAGGACCATCGGTTGTCTATGTGGCAGTGGTTTCTTTTCAAAAGCCGGCGAGATATCTTCAGTATTATTTTCGAGTGACGGGAAAAGACGGGGATACGCGCTGGTATAATGCGTGGGGCACAGTCGAAAAATGTCCGGATTCTGGTTTTTTCGAATATGCATATGCCAATAAGTGTTTTGTGGAGTATATGCCACCCAAATGGAGTCAGGGAACGATTTACTATCAGATATTTCCAGAGCGTTTCCGCAAAGAAAATCCGTTTTATGCGCCGGAGAACTGTGTGGCGTGGGGAAGTAAACCGACAGCTTCCAACTTTATGGGTGGAAATTTGAATGGAATCCGAAAATCGCTTAGCTATCTGGCAGAGCTTGGAGTGGAATGTATTTATTTGAACCCAGTGTTTGCGTCTCCCTCAAACCATAAATATGACACGACGGACTATTATAAAGTAGATCCTCATTTTGGAAGCAATGAGGATTTGCGAATTTTGGTCAAAGAAGCACATGAAAAACATATAAGGGTTATTTTAGACGCTGTGTTTAATCATACTGGAACAGAATTTTTTGCATTTGCTGATCTTTTAAAAAATCAGGAAAAATCAGAGTATCAGAGTTGGTATCATATTACTTGTTTTCCAGTAAGGGAAGAGGCGGACTGTTATGAATGTTTTTTTGGATTTGCGGGCATGCCAAAACTGAATACAGGAAACGAGAAGGTACAGGAGTATTTTTTAAATGTACTGGAATATTGGGTACGGAAAGTACAGGTAGATGGATATCGTTTTGATGTGATTGATGAAATTGATGAGAATTTTGTTCTCAAAATCAGAGATCGACTCAAACGCTTGAACCCGGAACTTATTCTGATTGGTGAAACATGGGCAGAGGGAAAACGACTGCTGAACGGATGTGAAATGGACAGTATTATGAATTATTCTTTCCGCCAGGCAATGCTGGACTTTTTTGCAGAACGGAGTATTAACGCCGAAACATTTGGCCATCGGTTGGAAACTGCATTGTCGCGACATCCTGATGAAACTAATATGGCTATGTTTAATGCATTGGACACACATGATACCAAGCGTTTTATCAACAGTTGTAGTCATCGGTTAGATTCCTTTAAACTTGGTGTTGTTGTGCAGATGATGTTTCCGGGTTCGCCGTCCATTTATTATGGGGACGAAGCAGGAATTGACGGAGAAAATGATCCGGACTGTCGAAAGTGTATGACGTGGCAAGAAAATCCGGGAGAAAAAGAGAGTTTCCGTTTTTATCAGAGACTGATTCAGTTTCGAAAAAAACATTCTGCCATACGAAACGGTTCGTTTACAACAGTTTTGGCAGATGGACGCGTATATGGTTTTGCGCGTGAAAATGAAACGGAGATAATAGAAATTTTTGTAAATGACAGTGATGACACAGTAGAGATTACAGTCGAAAACGCTAGATCAATTTTGATTTCAAAGGGAAATTTTTACATTGTGTGCAGAAAAAATGGAGAAATAATAGAAGAAATCTGCAGTTGAAAAAACTGCGGGAAAGGAGTTCTTTATGGGAAAACTGAAATTTGGGGTTTCATCAATTATTCTGGGAAAAGAACAGAAAACGGAGAATCTGAAATATGATTCTGTGGAGTGGGGAGAAGCGACTACGATACGGGATTTTTTCCGCGCGGGAGGAAATCCGTCTCCAGTTACACCAACAAGATGTAAACTTCTGTATACAGCAGAAAAGCTGTTTGTTTTGTTTGAAAACATGGAAGAAAAAAATCATCATATCTTGAAAGAAGAAAATACCGTTACAGAGCTAACAGTAAAACGAAAAGATCAAGTAGAAGTTGCACTTTCAGGAAGAGAGTTTTCAAGAAGGGATTTTGCAGTTTTCACAGCAAAACGGGATGGCAGTAGCAGTGCTTTTGTAGAAAAAGGAATGACATATCTTAGCGGAGATCAGGCATATCTGGGAGAGGGAAAAGACCAGGGAGAAAAAACGGCAATTTCGAAAGAGCAGTATTCTGTAACGGTAGATATTCTGCAGGACAGATGGTACGCTTTATTTGCAATACCGTGGATGCTTTTTGGTGGAAAGCCGGAGAAAGAGGAGGCTTTTGATCTTCAAGTCTATCGAAAAAAACATCAGTCAAGTGAAATTCTCTGCCCAACACCATTAGATCTGAATGTGAATTATTCGGATCGATTTGAATATGATCCAGAGACTTTTCTTGAGGTATCTTTTGGAGAAAAGGGGGAAACAAAGACGGAGAACGGCATTGTATTTGTCATGCCGTCCGGAATTTGCCACTGGCAGAGACCAGGAGTGTTGGAAAAAACTAGTACGGAAGAACGAAAGGAAATTTATCAGCTACAAAAGAGTGCAGAACCAACAACGAGAGAAAATCTGATAGATAGAATCCGAATTGCACAGCGCTGGCAGGACAGTCTGACATTGGAAGGTTTTGACTTTTTCTTTAACCAGGAAGTTGCAAATCCATGGAAGCCGATGGATCCATGGGTAGAAAAGCGTTTAGTGAATGAGCGGTTAAGAGAAAACCGATGGGAGGAAGCAGCTGCTGAGCTGGATCGTTATCTTACGTTTTTAAGAACTTGCAGTGCATGGTGGTATGCGGATCACAGCTTTGGAAACCAGGATCTGGAAAAATGGACATCATGTAGTGAAATTGGACATGTTCTGGAAACAAAAGATCATGTAACGATTTGTGTTGAATCAAAAGAGAGAACATGGGAGCTCATGATTTATCCTGTAGTCGGTGGTTTTCGAATGGTCGCTGGAAAGAAAGGCTTCTTTGATGGAAAGCCGGAAGCATTTTCTATGGAAGAATCCGAGCATGCATATATAATCAGAAGTAAAGAGCATGAGATGATACTCAAGAAAGAAACACTGGAAATTTCTATTGATAGAAAAGCAATCACAAATCTGAAAAATATTTCGTTTATATTTGAAAAGGAAAGTGTTTCGGCTTCGCGAATTCAATTTTCAATTCATGAAAACAGCGCCATTTATGGATTTGGAGAGCGTTTTGACAGCGTGAATCAGTATGGAAAAACCGTTGCGCTGTGGCAGAGAGATGCTTGTGAGGGATGTCTTGCATCCATTGGAAATCAGGCGTATAAAAATATTCCGTTGGTACATACAAGTGACGGTTTCAGCTTTTTTGCAAATACTTCGTATCGGATGCGGATGGATGTGGGAGATGCTGTGCAAGACTATCTTTCGGTGGAAGCACTTGGAGATGTTTTTGATTTTTATATTTGGAGCGGAACACCGCGTGAGGCGCTGACTGCTTACGGAACGCTCACAGGGCTTCCGATTTTCCCACCGGAATGGGTATTTGAACCATGGGCTGGCGGTGGCGGCGGAAGATGGAGAAACGGTCCGTTACAGGATATTGCGCTGGAGCAGATGGCGGCAATGAAAAAGTTCCATGAACTCGATATTCCGCATTCCGGCTTTTATGCAGAAGGAGCAGGAGCTACCTTTTATGGAGAATATAAAAAAGAGGAATTATACAAAGTTGTATCGTTTGGAGAACGTCATGGATTCAAGGTGTTTTCCTGGCAGTTCCCTAATATGACGCAGGAATTGGCGCAGGAATTGTTGCCGGAATGCCCGAAGGAGGAGCTTCCGATTACGAGAAATAAAAATGATGAGGAAGAAAAACTTCCGGTGTATATCGATTTCTCCCATCCGCGTGCGAAAGAGCTTCTGGCAGCACAGTGGAAGGATCGTATGGATGCAGGTATTCGTGGAAGTATGGTTGACTTTGGAGATGTTGTACCGGACGAGGCAGTTTTTTATGATGGAAGACGCGGCGATGAGATGCATAACGCGTATGCCTATCAGTATGCGAAAAATTATAGAGAGTTATTTGAACAAAAATATGGAGATGACCATGTTCTTTATACAAGAGGCGCTGCACCCGGATCTCAACACTTTGCGTGTCAGTTCGGCGGGGATCAGCTGACCAGTTTCCAGGGACTGAAATATGCGATTGCAGGAGGCCTTTCTGCAGCTGCTTCTGGACTTCCATTCTGGGGTGTTGATGCGGGAGGTTATGATGGATTCCCAGATCAGGAAACATATCTCCGGTGGACAGAGTATGCTGCATTTTGTCCATTGATGCGTTTCCATGGAACGGAGCCGAGAGAGCCGTGGGAATACGATGCTTTTACAGTGAAAGTTTATCGTTATTATACGTGGCTGCGGGAAAATCTTCGTCCATATATTGTAAGTGTAGCAGCAGAAGCTCACAAACTGGGAATACCGATGATGCGTCCGCTTGCGATGATGTATCCAGAAGATCAGGAAGCAACAAAGGTGTGGGACGAATATCTTTTCGGAGAAGATCTTCTGGTTGCGCCGGTTTCTGATGAAACAGAAGAGCGGGAAATCTATTTTCCTGAGGGACGGTGGATTAGTCTGTGGAATTTAAATGATGAAATTTCCGGTCCGGTGCAGAGGAGCGTTGAGGTGCCAATTGATAAAATACCGGTGTACATTCGAGAAGGAAGTTTTCTTCCACTTCGACTGAATGAAAGTCTGAAACTTGGAGAAAGTATGAGCGAATCGGAAACCGAAATGATTTTGGCTGTGGTGCCGCAGAATGACAGTATCGTAAAAGAAACATTGTATGAGAGATCCGGTGCCAAAACATGTTGTGGCATGGAAAAAAATGGCGAAACTATACAGCTCCAAATTTCAGGAAGAACAGCAGAGCTTTATGTAATGCTGGCGGGAATTCATTGGAAAAATACAGAAGCTATCGTAAACGGAAGAACATTAACAAAAGTGACTGCGAGAGAAGGTCTGTATTTCACGGAAGGTTATCTGGAGTTGGAAGAGGGTATCTTGGTGAAGATTAATCCATCTGCCGAATCTGTGATAAAAATACAAAAAAAATAAGATAAACATTAAGGAAAATCTGATAAACAGTAGAATGAGAACAGAACATATAAGTCGCGATTTGAAATCGCCCCCCTTTTGTTTGGGATACATCGATCTTGGCGTAAAAAAATGTGCGTTGTCATCGTTTGACTGTAAAAAGTAACAGGTTTTTCCAAGGTATCTTAATAATTATGAAAAGGGCTGAACAGTCATACTGTACAGCCCTTTTCGATTGTAAAAAATTTACCGCTCTTTCTTCATCTCAAACACCAACGCAATCGGTGCGGAGCCACGTCTGTATCCTGCCGGGACAGTTATGCAAAGGCCGCCTTCAACTTCTTTAAACGCAACAGTTTCACCATTTTCCACCATACAGATCTCTGAAATTTTCGCCTCGGTATACGGTACGAAAATTTCCGCCTCTACCGATTCCTGTACCGTCGGATACAGTCGGAACACATAGACGGAATCTCCTTTCTGTGTGAACGAAAGGGTTCCGCTCTGGTACGGCGCGCAGACGCGGGTTCCGTAGATGGCATCGCCGAAGGTTTTCATCCACTGGCCAAAACCGTTCAGGCTGTCCCAGGCATCGACCGGGATGCGGCCGTCCGGCTGTGGGCTGACGTTCAGCGCCATGTTGCCGCCTTTGGCAACGATGTTGACAAGCATGCCGACAAGCTCACGCGGAGATTTATAATGGTCGCCGTATTCGTATGTAAAGTCAACGCCGAGGGTAAGGCAGCTTTCCCACGGAACGTTCAGCGGTTCTTCCGGAATGCAGAGCTCCGGTGTCACGTAGTTTTCGTAAGCACCGCCGATTGTACGGTCAACGGAGAGAATCCACGGCTGAATCTTACGTGCTTCCTCAACGATCTTTCCAAGCTCAATATCCTGGCCGTTGCTCTCAGAGACCCAGCCCGCGTCGAACCAGAGAATATCCAGCTTACCGTAATTCTCGCAGAGCTCCAGAACCTGATTTTTCGTATATTTTTTAAAACGGTTCCACACTTCCGGATATTCCTTTGGATCGTAGGAAGGTCCGCGGGATGTCAGACCATCTTTTCTCAGCTCTTCGTTCCAGTAGTCCGGGCAGTGCCAGTCGGCTTTGGAAAAATAAGCACCGATACCGATGCCTTTTGCGCGAAATGCATCAAACATGGATTTTACAATATCCGCATTTTTATGTTCATGGAACGGGCAGTCCTCTGCAGTTGTTTTATAATCTGTATATTTGGTGTCCCAGAGGCAGAATCCGTCGTGATGCTTTGTGGTCAGAAGAAGATAACGGAATCCGCAGTCCTCTGCCATCTGCGCCCATTCCTCCGGCTGAAAGCGGACCGGATTAAACGAACGATTCAGGCTGAAATACTGTTTTTTGAAGGTTTCGCCGTCCGTCCAGTTTACCTGGTGGCGGGACCAGTCGGAATCCTTGTCGCTTAATGCCCAGGAAGCAACCATGCCGGGCTGGCAGTACAATCCAAAATGCATCATCAGCGCAAGCTTCTGATCCCGGAACCATTCGAGCTGCTGCAGAACAGCCGGATCGGTCGGGCACACATACGTTTCAGCGGCGCTGTAGTTGTGGACACCCTGGGAAACAATTTCCTGTTCTGGATCAGCAGGCGCTTCGTTGCCTGGGATATCGATAATCGGTTCCGTTGTTCTGTTTTGATCTTCTTGTTCTAAGTTCTCTGTGCTCATAAGAGAGTCTCCTTCTCGTCAAAATGAAATTCACACCAATACTCGAAAATACAGCCAGAACCCGTAAAGAGCCGGTTTTGACACTACAATAAAAAACCGCGGCGACCCGATGACGTGCAGGCGGCCGCGGATCGGACAGGAATCCTGTCCTCGAGATAGTGTGTGTACGGACTCCCGACACCGGGGTATCCGTCTGTGTTGTCTATAGAATACCATATAAATGTTAAAAAGTCACCCTTTAATTTTAAACAAAATGTTCATAAAAAATCGGTAAAAGTGAACAAAAAAGATCGCGGAAAAATCTGAAAAAATAACCCCCACGGGGGCTTGCAGGACGAATTTTAGCGTAGTAAAGTAAAAAAAGAAAAAAACAGAAAACGAAAAGGAGGAGAACATTATGCATATGGCTGATGCGCTGGTTGCGCCTGCAGTGGCTGCAACAATGTATGTCTGTTCCGGCGGAGCAGCTGGTTTTTCTGTAAAAAAAGTACGCCTGGAGAGCGACCCGAAAAAGATCCCAGTGATGGGAGTGATGGGTGCGTTTGTCTTTGCGGCGCAGATGATTAACTTTACAATTCCAGGCACAGGCTCGAGTGGTCATCTCTGCGGCGGTATGATGCTGACCGCGTTGCTCGGACCGTATGCCGCGTTTTTAACAATGATCGGTGTGCTGCTGATCCAGTGTCTGCTGTTTGCGGACGGCGGTCTTCTGGCGCTCGGGTGCAACATCTGGAATATGGCGTTTTATGGGTGCTTTCTCGGCTATTTCCTGTTCTGGCGTCCGATGATGAAAAAGGGAATGTCGCGCGGAAAGATTGTAGGTGCTTCCATCCTTGGGTGCGTGGTGACGCTGCAGCTTGGTGCTTTCAGTGTGGCGCTGGAAACACTTGCATCCGGTATTACGGATCTGCCGTTTTCTGTATTTGTGGCAACAATGCAGCCGATTCATCTCGCGATTGGTCTTGTAGAAGGCCTGATTACAGCGGCCGTTCTGCTGTTCGTCTATGAAGCGCGTCCGGAGATGCTTTCGTGCAGCGAAGAAAGGGCAAAGAGCCGCTTTTCTTTCAAGAAGACAATTGCGATCTTAGGAATCGCAGCACTGGTGATCGGCGGAGCCGTTTCTCTTGCGGCATCCTCCAATCCGGATGGACTTGAGTGGTCTATGGAGCGTCTGACTGGTTCGACGGAACTGGAAAATGACGGAACCGGCGCACATGCAGCGGCGGAAGAAATTCAGGAAAAAACGGCACTTCTGCCGGACTATGGGTTTAAAAATTCCGATTCCACATTTGGAACCAGCTTTTCCGGAATTGCGGGATCCGCAGTCGTTCTTGTTGTCTGTGTCGGTGCATGCTATGCATTCCGCTTCTTTAAAAAGAAAAAGTCATAAGCTGCACGGAACAGGAGAAAGAAATGAATAAACTTGGCAATGCGCTATATGAAATCCATCATATGGATATGCTTGCGGCGAAGGACCAGTGGGTGAACAGGCTTCATCCACTGGTTAAACTTGTTTTAACGATTGTTTTTCTGACCGTAACCATGTCCTTTCAAAAATACGATCTGACCGGCCTGCTGCGCATGGGAATTTATCCGATTGTACTCTTTATCGTCGGCGAAATTTCATTCCGCGACAGTATCCGGCGGCTTCGGATTGTCCTGCCGCTTGTCTGCTTTGTGGGGCTGTTCAATCCGATTTTTGACCGTCAGGTAATCGGGTATATTGGTACCGTTCCGCTGACAGCAGGGATGCTTTCCATGGTGACGCTGATGATCAAAGGCATTTACAGCGTACTGGCGGCGTATCTTCTGATTGCGACAACATCCATCGAAAAAATCTGTTATGCACTGCGTCTGCTTCACATCCCTGCCATTCTGGTGACACAGGTGCTGCTGACGTACCGCTATGTTACAGTGCTTCTCGAGGAGGCAAACCGCATGACCCAGGCGTACAGTCTGCGCGCGCCGAATCAGAAGGGTGTTCATTTCAAGGTATGGGGAACCCTGGCCGGCCAGCTGCTTCTGCGCAGCATGGACCGCGCAAATGAGGTGTATGAAAGCATGACTTTGCGCGGCTATCGGGGAGAATTTTACTATACAGCGAAGGAGCCGTGCAAAGCGAAGGACTGGCTGTATCTGGGTGTGTGGCTTGCACTTTTCGCCGTGCTGAAGGTAACGGGATGAAATGCTATGTGGGGAGACATCTATTTGCAACGAGTCGGAAGATGTAGAAAAGCAACCCGGTGCAGTGGCCTGCACGCGGAAGAGGAAAGAATTGTCGGGAGATATCAAAAATGAGCCATATTCACATCAATTTCGAACATGTTAATTATTCTTACGAAAAAACAGTCCCGATTCTGCAGGATATCACATTTATTGCACGCGAGAATGACAGCATCGGGCTGATTGGAGCGAATGGTGTCGGGAAATCCACGCTGCTGAAATTGCTGGTCGGGCTGAATCCGGATTACGAAGGCAGTATCCGTGTAGAGGAGATGCCGGTTGTAAAGGAGATGCTTCCGAAGGTGCGCGAGAAAATCGGCTACGTCTTTCAGGATTCGGACAGTCAGCTGTTTATGTCGACGGTATTCGAGGACGTGGCATTTGCACCACGCAATTACGGACTGCCGGAAGCAGAAGTGGAACAACGTGTCAGCCATGCATTGGAACAGATTCACATCGGGCATTTACGGGACAAGCAGATTTATAAGCTGTCGGGCGGTGAGAAAAAAATGGCATCGATTGCCACGATCCTTGCAATGACACCGGATATCATTCTGATGGATGAACCATCGATTGCACTCGATCCAAAAAACCGTAGAACGTTAATTCATATACTGAACGATTTTGAACATCTGAAAATCATCGCATCGCATGATCTCGATATGATTCTGGAAACCTGCAATCGCGTGATTCTGATGGCCGGCGGGTGCATTGTCTGCGATGGAGATGCAAAAGAAATTTTGACGAACCAGGAACTTCTCGAGGAAAATGGACTGGAACTGCCGTTCTGCCTGCAGAAGCCGGTGTGGTAGAAAAGGCCGAAAAAAACAAAAGAAAACAACAACCGGGGATATCTGAAATCAAAAAATCAGATATTCCCGGTTGTTGTTTTTAAAAAGAATCCGAAGGTCGAATCGGGATTCGGATTTCTGTTACAAATTTTTCTGGATCGCTTGTCATTCCGTTGTCAATTAAGGTGATTTCCTGCGATCGTCTGTCATAAAGATATCTCCAAAGAAAATTTATACAGCAGTACGAATCGGTTTCTTCTTTAAGTACCGAAACACCAGCAGGCAGATGATAATAGAGGTCAGAGATCCACATGCCGTTGTAATGCCCATCGGGAACAGCGTGTCCGGGAACCAGATGGAAGTCAGATACACACCGGGGATTCTAACAAGCAGAATGGCAATGATATTGTGCAGGAAGGAAAATTCCGACCGTCCGCAGGCACAGAAATAGCCGCTGAAGGTGAAGTGGACTCCAGCAAAAATGCAGTCCCAGATATAACCGCGGATATACTGACCGCCGAGGCGTGCAACCTCCGCATCTGTTGTGAAAAGACCGACCACAGGAACGGAAATAAACTGAATCGTAATAGCGACGATCAGTCCGAAAACGACAGCAATCAGTGCAGCACACCACATGGTCTGTTCGGCACGCTTCTGCTTTCCAGCACCGATGTTCTGCGCGCCGAGCGCCGAAACAGTGGAAAGCATGGAAGATGGAATCAGGAACAGGAAGCTGATGATTTTCTCTACAATACCGACTGCAGCCGCTGCTTCCAGACCGCGCCGGTTAGCGATGATGGTAATGATGATAAAGGCGATCTGAATAAAACCATCCTGCAGGGCGATCGGAACACCGATTTTAAGAATCTGTCCCATCACAGCTGTCTGAGGGGAGAGATCCGACCGGGTAAGACGGATGCCGGTATCACGTTTGCGGATCGCAATCAGTGCCAGAATGACGCTGAGTGTCTGGGAAAGCGTGGTTCCAAGCGCGGCACCGGATGGACCAAGATGCAGGGCGCCCATAAAGAGATAGTCGAGTGCGATATTGGCCGCACATGCGACTGCGATGAAGTACATCGGGCTTTTCGAATCACCAAGTCCACGGAAGATGGAACTGATGATATTATACGCGGTGA
>ERZ894217.634-NODE-634-length-18414-cov-18.342884_pt1 | contig 18414 bp, 6 predicted proteins | sample MGYA00380291_ERZ894217 | MGnify/ENA primary metagenome ERZ894217 (study PRJEB32331, sample SAMN06328480) | human gut metagenome | biome: human gut microbiome; feature: stool | host: Homo sapiens | collected 2013-07-05 ...
TCCTTGTTTCTTTCGTTGTTTAATTTTCAAGGTACTCGGCACTTTTCTTTCCGTCTGGCTCTCGCTTTCGCTTGACCCGTCCCTCAAGTGCTCGACTATAATAACACAACCGGCGGAACTTGTCAACACTAATTTTCAAAAAATTTCAGATTTTTTTCATTTTATTTGACGCGGCCATGATATCAAAGATGCCTGCGCGGACACAGAGAACAGCACAGGCATTGATATACAACGGTTTCAGGCTTTTACTGGCTCTGCCGCTTTCACTGCGCTGTCGAAAAATCCAACGAGATCGCGGAAATATTCGTCGCGGCACTTCTCGTTGTGCAGTTCATGACGGGCATCTTTATATATATGTATCTCGGCATTGAGTCCGGCTTTCTGATAGCGGCGCAGGAGTTTCTTCGCCTTTGACGATTTCGTGCCGCCGATGGGATCCATGTCGCCGCTGAATATGCCGATTCGGACATCGTGGCTTATTTTCGCGATGTTTTCTTTTTTATATATCCTGCCGAACGCCTTTATCATGTTCCAATCGAAGTTGACGCTGATATCTATTCCCGCCATCGGGTCATCGATAAACACCTGACGGCGCGCAACATCGCTCGTCACCCACTGGCTCGGACCTTTTTCTCCCTTATAGCGCGCATCGAAAATCATATCGCTGACTGGGTTGACAAACTTCGGGCACCAGTCCTTTGCGAACAGCTCGAGCGGCCAGAGCAGAGCGAGAGCCGCCTGCGCGCCGTCCATATCGGCGGTTCCGCAGAGCGCGACTGCCTTGACGTCAGTCCCCTGCTGGAGAAAATCCTGCGCCAAGAAGCTGCCGTAGCTGTGACCCATAAGCACCTGCGGGAGATGGTAGCGATCCTTAAGCCAATTATAGAAGAAGACAAGGTCTTTGACTGTTTTCTTCTCAATATCGCCGGGATGCCTGCCGCGGTTTTCATCGGTCTCGGTGTTTCCGTGGGCACGGTGATCGTCGGCAAAGACTATATAGCCGTGCTCGTTGAACATCTGCGCGGTCTCATGATATCTGCCGGCATATTCGCACATTCCGTGGGATATCTGGACAACGCCCTTGGGATTCTCAACGTCATCCCAGAGATAGCAATGTATCGGGGTCGAATCGAAGCTTCGGATATCCAGCTGCTGCATAAAATTATCTCCTTTGTGTTTTTGACCAAATTATACCAATTGAAAATGTCGGTGTCAATAAAACGGAATGCAAAAAGGATATACCCGCTCTCAAAAAGGGCGGATATATACATATATAGTTATTTTATGTTCATCCAGACTCTCATATCGCTCTCACCTCGATTGGCAAAGGCGAAATACGGAATGAGTCTTATGCGCGTAGGTTCATATTTTATCTCATCCGCCGGGGCATACAGAGCACCCGCTCCGAGCTTTCTTGTTCCGTCAACATCGAGCGCGGGAATGCCGAATCCGAGATCGACGGGCTCAGCATTGAGTTCCGGAGAAACGGCGAGCGAGAATATGTCGCCATTATCTACTCCCTCGGCGCAGTAGACGACGGGGCCGCGCATGACGGCGACCTTGCCCGAGTCCTCATGCACTGACGGGTCGGCGGAGATAATGACCGGAGACATATCGAAGTCAAGCTCTATCTTAGCGCCGTCCTCGCAGTCAAAGAACAGATAGCCGCCGCTGATGCCGAGATTTTCGGCTCTCTCGGCTCCCGCCGAGCAGTCGCGGCACCACGAGGGAATTCTGACGGCAAGCTTCGCGGGCGCGCCGCTGACGCGTATTGTCACCGCGCCGTCGGACGGGTAGTCCGTCGACTGAGAGATATGCGCCGTGCCGCCGCTTATTGCGACATCCGTATCGCTCTCCATGAACTGATGGACATAGACGGTGTCGCTGTCATACGAATATATATACTTTCCGATGCTCTCGACAAAGCGGGTGACGTTCGGCGGGCAGCAGGAACAATCGAACACCTCGACGCGCTGAGTTATCGGCAGGCGGACTTCATTGCCGCGCCAATATTTTATCCTGCGGTTCAGAAGATCTATAGACAGCGGATTTTCATAGAAGAAGCTCTTTCCGTCGAGCGAAGTGCCCGAGAGAAATCCGTTATAGATGACCCGCTCCACGATATCGGCATAGCGCGAATCAACGGCGGTCAGTGACATACGCTGGGCGAACATCGCGAGAGATATAGCGGCGCAGGTCTCCGCATAGGCGGTCTCGTTGGGCAGGTCGCCGTCAACGGTGAATGCCTCTCCGATGCGGGTCGAGCCGATACCGCCCGTGATATACATGCGGTGCTCCGTCATATTTTTGAATATTCTGTTCGCCGCCGCGAGCAATTCTTCGTCGCCGCACTCGTAGGCGATATCAGCCATCGCGCTGTAGAGATAGCAGGCTCTGACGCTGTGACCGACCGCTTCGCTCTGGTCGCGCAGGGGGATTCTGTCCTGGAGATAATCCTCGGAAGCGAAGCCGCTTGCTTCTCCCCTGTCCTTTTCGTTGTTGCCGCGCTTATCTATAAAGAAACGGCTGAGATCGAGCCAGCGCTTTTCGCCCGTGCAGCGATAGAGGCGCACGAGGGCAAGTTCTATCTCGGGATGCCCGGGAGTCGTGAAAGCTGCGGAATCGTCCCTGCGGAAAACATCGTCTATAAGTCCGGCATAGCGGCACATCAGATCAAGGAATCTGCGCTTGCCCGTGGCTTCATAGTAGGCGACCGCCGCTTCGATAAGATGTCCGGCGCAGTATAATTCGTGGTGGTCACGGTCGGTGAAGCGTTTGCCCGGCTCGACAACGGTATACCAGACATTGAAATATCCGTCGGGGGTCATGTTCCTCTCGATGCGGTCGATAAGATCCTCGACATAGCTTTCAAACTGCTTGTTATTCTTTCTTTCGAGCACATATGCCGCCGCTTCCATCCACTTCGCCGCATCGGAATCGTAGAAGAAATGCGGGCGGTCGGGCTCGCCCTGCTTCCACTCGCAGCTAAGTGCGGAAAATCTTCCGGTGTCCTCAAATCTGCGGCGCACGCTGTCGAGCGTCACGGACTCGTTGAGCGCAATGCGGTCTTTCCAGAATCCGCCTGTGATATTCACTTTATCAAACGGTATCGGGTGCTGTTTGTTCATATAATAGTCCTTTCGCGGGATAAAATTTTCAAAAGCCAATATGATTTACTCGGCTCAACAAGAATACCACAAAATAGTCAAAATTGGTAGGACATTTAAAAAATTTTATGAACAAATCCGCCAACGGATTGAAGATTGATGAAAAATATGCTAATATATCCGTGCTTATAATTTGCACTACTGCGCTTTTTGAGGAGGTACTCTTATATGGAGTATAAGCTAAACACGACAAATTACCGCGATTTCAAGGTCATTGAGGACAACAAGCTCGCGGGAAGAGCATATTTTATACCGTATTCAAAAAAGGAGAAGCTGTGCGCCGTCGATCTCAAGCACGAGCGCACTGATTCCGACCTTGTCGAGGTTCTCTCCGGCGAGTGGGATTTCAAATATTACAACGATATCTCGCTCATCCCCGAAGTGTTCGACGCGGCAGGCGTTGAGTTCGACAGGATACATGTCCCCTCGACATGGCAGCGCACCGGCTACGAGCCGCCGGTCTATCTCAACTGCCCCTACGAGTTCGACCTGCCCAACCCGAATGTACCCGAGCATATGTCCGCCGGAATCTACCGCAAAACTTTTGAAGTCACAAATTCCGACGATGTTCATATTCTGAGCTTCCTCGGCGTCGTTCCGTGCGTTGACCTTTATGTCAACGGAATGTATGTCGGCTACAGCGAGGGCGCGCACAATTCGGCGGAGTTCGACATCTCGGAATTTATATACGAGGGCACGAACGAGCTGCTCGCAGTCGTTCACAAATGGTGCTCCGGCACTTATCTCGAATGTCAGGACATGTTCCGCGAGAACGGAATATTCCGCGATGTGCTTCTCTACAGACTTCCGGCAGTCTACATAAACGATTACTATATCCGCCCGCGCAAGGCAGACGGAAAATGGACGATGGATGTTGAAATCACGCTCGAAGGCAAACTCAACGGATGCGAAGTCGCCCTCTCGCTCGAAAAGGACGGCAAGGTTATCGCCGGAGAGGCTGTAAAGGCAGAGCGCCTTACATACATGACATTTGACGATCTCGATGTAACCGAGTGGAATGCGGAGATTCCGACCGTCTACAGCGCTTATATAACACTGTATAAGAACGGCGAAGAGCTCATGACGCTCAGAAACATCACGGGCTTCAAGACAGTGGAGATAAAGGGCAACACCTTTACATTCAACGGACAGGTTATCAAGTTCAAGGGCGTCAATCATCACGACACAAACGGCAAGACCGGCTATGTCATGACCTTTGACGACTATGAAAAAGATGTAAAACTCATCAAGGAGTATAACGGCAACGCGATACGCACCTCGCACTATCCCCCCGACCCGTGTCTGATAGCTCTTGCCGACACATACGGTCTTTATATAGTCGACGAGGCGGATATCGAAACTCACGGAGCATTTTTCGCTCCGCACAATGATATAAACAAGATAAGCCACGATCTCAAGTGGGCTCCGAGATACCTCGACAGGGTCAAGAGAATGTATTACCGCGACAGGAGCCACCCGTGCATCACGATGTGGTCGCTCGGCAACGAGGCGGGCGGCTATGCCTGCCAGGATGTCTGCTACGATTATCTGCACGAGACCTGCCCGGAGATACCCACTCACTACGAGGGTGTTATCCACACAAAGCGCAAGGCTTACGATGTGGTCTCCGACATGTACCCGACACACACGCAGGTTGAGCACGTCGGCATGGGCACACAGAGGGGTAAATGGTACAAGACGAAACCCTACTTCCTATGCGAATATGTCCACGCGATGGGCTTCGGTCCCGGCGCGATGGAGGAATACTGGGACAGCTTCTATAAATACGACAATCTCATGGGCGGCTGCATCTGGGAATGGGCAGATCACGCGGTATATCACGCCGACGGCCCGTATGAATACACCTACGGCGGCGACCACGGCGAGAAGAAGCACGACGGCAACTTCTGCGTTGACGGTCTTGTTCACCCCGACCGCACACCTTCGAGCGGCGCGCTTGAGATGCAGGCGGTCTATCGCCCCGTTAGAGCAAAGTACAACCGCGACGGCAGCTTCACCTTCACGAACACAAACCGCTTCCGCAGTTCGGGATATATCACAATCGTCCGTTCGATGACGGTTGACGGCATCGAAGGCAAAGAGAGGGAGCGTTTCTCGCTCGACATCGCGCCCTGCAAGAGCGAAAAAGTAACATTCAAAGCAAAGATCCCCGCCGGCTGCGACTGCCGCATGAACTTTGAATATTTCGACGGCGACGCTTTCCTCGCGCGCGAGCAGGTTATAATAAAGAAAGAGCACAAGAAAGTCACTCTGCCGACCGGCAGCAAATTGGAGTGCAAAGTGGGCAGAAACTCCGCGAAAGTCAGCTTTGACGGCGGTTCGGTGAAATTCGACCTCAAGACCGGCGAGATAGCATCCTACAAGCTCGGCGAAAAGGAGCTCATTAACCAGTCCCCCGCCGCGCACAAGGGCTTCATCCCGAACATCTTCCGCGCGATGCTCGACAATGACAGAGTTATCATTGCAAAGTGGGAAAAGGCCGGATACGACGACATAAAAGCTATTCCGCATTCAGTGAACTTCTCCTCGGCCAAGCACTCGGCGAAATTCACCGTTGACTTCAACCTCCGCTCGAAGAAGGGCGTTGTTGCAAAGGTCAATCTTAAATACACTGTTGACGCCGCAGGATGCATAAAAGTCGAGACGGTATTCAACTCGAAATCCCAGCAGAGAGCCGCTGCAGCTCTGCCGCGCTTCGGTCTCGTGTTTGAGATGCCGATGAGCTTCGAGAACATCGAATATCTCGGCTACGGTCCCGGTGAAAACATGATCGATTTCAGAGAGCACACGACATTCGGCACATACAAGACCACGGTCAACGATATGGATGAATTCTATATCAAGCCGCAGGATTACGGAGTGCGCACAGGCGTTCGCAAGCTCAGCATCACGGATGCCGACGGCGTCGGACTGATGATCTGCAACCCTGACAGAGATCTCAGCTTCACAGCGAGGCACTTCACGCAGGCTCTGATGCAGCGCTCGATGCACCGCGACGACCTCCACTCTGAGAACACGACGGCAATCGACATTGACGGCTTCCTCAGAGGCACGGGCACCGGCAGCTGCGGCCCCGATGTTCTCCCGCAGTACACAGTTGACGGACGCAAGGAGCTTGCATACAGCTTCGTTATCGTCCCGATAAAATAAAAAGTTTGGCGAAGCGTATAACAAAGCAAGAATCCTACCCACGGTTTTCCGTTGGGTAGGATTTTTTGCTTTATATTGATGCGTTGCAAGAGAAGTATTATTTAAAATGTACCTTTGTGAGATAGGTAAATTGGGATTTGTAGCAGAATCTATTAGGCGACCCTGCAAGAGGAGCCGGCTCGGCGTAAGCTGAGACTGAGGGGGATAGCTCGCCGACGTTCATGATATGATTTGCAGGGTGCATGCCAGTAGAATAGTACAAATCTCACGGGCGGATGATATCCGTCCCTACATGATTGTGCCGATTTGTAATATTGTGATAACCGTTTATCATTGGCATTTACACCTACAAATCCAAATTTGTACATTTTTACCGTACCAGCATTTATAATTTAATATGAACACATCAAAATTTTGCATATTAGATACAAAAAATCGGCTGTCGTTTTTATTCGACAGCCGATTGATTGTTTATATTTACTTTTTCATCTGCTCGCGCAGGTGGTTTGAAAGCAGAGCGAGCGACGACGCCATATTCTCGTTTTGGACAAGTATGCCGTCCGGGACGACGAGATGAACCGGAGCAAAGTTCCAGATAGCGCGGATGCCGCTTTCAACAAGCAGGTCGCATATCTCCTGCGCGCTCGATGCAGGGACAGTGATGATGCCTATATGCACATTCACCTTGCGGCAGAAGCTGCCGAGCTGGGCTATCGGGAAGACCGTCTTGCCCTGGAATTCGGTCGGCTCTTCGCACAGGTCGAACGCGGCGATTATGTTGAGTCCGTAAGCCTTGAAACCGCTGTAGTTGAGCAGCGCCTTACCGAGGCTGCCGGCGCCGACTATCACGGCATTGTCTATATCATTATAGCCGAGGAAAGCTTCAAGCTCCGCGATAAGATCCTTGACATTGTAGCCGACCTTCGGTTTGCCGGACGAGCTGACGCTCGCGAGATCCTTGCGAACCTGAACATCATTGAGCTGAAGCGCTTCGGCAATGGTTGTGGCAGATATATTTTTCGGTGCATCCTCCGGAAGCCCCTGGATATAGCTCAGGTACATCGGCAGTCTCTGAAGAGTGTGTTTCGAGATATTCGGAGTCATAAAAATTTCACCAACCTGAAAATTATACTTGTACTGCAACTATTGTATCATATTTTTTCAGATAGTTCAAGTAAACTTCGGGGCAAAAAAATCGGGGGAGCCGCCCGAGGGCGACTCCCCTTCTCACCTGCCTTTTGAGCAGGATTTCAGTTTTTGTTCACAGCCTTAGACCGTGAAAGCAAAGTCGGTGGTATCCCAGACCTGCTTGCCGTTGTCGATGTACTTCGCGGTTGCGGTGTAATCGCCTTCGGTGAGCTTAACATTGATGGTCCAGATCTCGCCGTCGCCGTTAGAAGCGATGGAGACATTGGCGTCATCTCTGTTGAAGGTTCTGGTAGCACCCGAAGCGTAGGTTATCTTGACCTTCTTGGCAGTGCCGTTGACGGTGACTGCGACAGAATCAGCAGAGGTATTGACCTCGGTAACGCTGACAGCCGTTGCCGGCTTAGCGCTGATAACTACGTTGACTGCAAGGCCTTCGCTCCATGTATTTCTTCCATACTTCGCTCTGACAACATAGTTGCCTGCGGGAAGGTTGAAGTTAACAGTCCAGATCTCATAAGCGAGGTTGGTGCTGTTTGCATAGACCTCATTGCCCTGTGCGTCATAAGACTTGATGGAGACTCTCGGATCAAGTCTTGTAAGGGTGGTGGTTCCGCCGTTTGCATAGACGAACTGGATCTTACCAGCCTTATCGGTGACCTTAACGCGATAGTCCTGCTTGCCGCCGTAGTTCGGGGTGTCGTAGGTAACTTCGGTAACGTCGCCGATCTTAGGCTCGGGCTTCTGATCGAACGAGACTGTGAAGCCATAGCCATCGTTCTCCCAGTATTCCTTCGCCATCTTCGCATAAGCAGTGAACTTGCCTTCTGCGAGGTTAGCATTGATGAGCCAGATTTCGCCGTCCTCAGTCTTCTCTATCTTCAAGATACCGAGCGCATTGGCATCGCTTGTCATGGAGGTGTTTCTGTCAAACGTGCGGGTATTGCCGTTTGCGTCAACTATCTTGATCTTCAGAGGCTCGCCCTTGACCTTGACTGCATACTGATGCATGCCGCCGTAGTTCGGGGTCTCCGGAGTGACGGAGATGATGGAGGAGTTGCTGGCAACAAGGATAGCGTCAAATCTGACATCCTCGGTGCCCATGGTTCCGACTGCGGGATCCCAACCGTTGAAGTTGTAACCGTCGACAGACGGATCCTTAGGAGCTATGATCTGCTCGCCGACCTTCGTGGGAACGACTCTGTACTCAGCGCCGTCAACATAGAAGGTTGCGTTGTAGGTCATGACCTCGAGAGAGGCAACTGCATCGTTGATAGCCTTGGCGGCTGCATCGACAACAGACTGCTCGGAATACTTCTTGCCGGAAACTTTTTCTGCAAGAGCTGCATCGAGAGCCGCTCTGGACTCTGCGGTGTAGGTCTTATCATAGTCAGTCTCGGCCTTCTTCGCCTGAGCCGCTGCAACTGCCGCATTGTAAGCGGTGTAGTCAGCGTCGTTCTCGCTCCACTGGGAAACGAGGGTCAGGTCGGATGCGGGCATGGTGGCGGGAACATCAACGTTCCAGCCGATGAAGGTGTAGCCCTCACGCGCTGCCGGGGTGGCAATGTCAAGAGCTGCGCCGTAGTAAACTTCGGACTCTGCGCCGTCAACAGTAAGCTTGTACTGGTTACGGGCAAAGTAGACCTTCAGTACGAGGCTGCCGTCGGCTGCGACGGTACCGCTGACAACATTAGCTGCCGACTCGTCGAAGGTAAAGCCTTCGGCGGCAGTTGTGTCTGCAGTGACCTGGGCGCCGGTGGTGCCGTAAAGGGTCTTTGTCTCAGCTGCGCCGTAGTTGCCGTTGACATCCATCGTGTAAACCTCGACGGTGTAGGCAATGCCGGACGCCTCTTCGAACTGGGCGGCGAAGGTGATATCCTCAACGCCCATCTTGCCGACTTCCTTATCCCATCCCTTGAAGACATAGCCTTCCTTAGCGGGATCCTTCGGAGCGACGATCTGCTCGCCAACCTTCGTGGGAACGACTTCGTACTGGGCGCCGTCGACCGTGAAGATCGCGTTGTAGGTCATAACTTCGAGAGCTGCAACTGCGTCGTTGATAGCCTTGGTAGCTGCATCGACAACAGACTGCTCGGAATACTTCTTACCGGCAACATCTATGGCAAGAGCGCCTGCGAGAGCATCTCTGGTCTCGGCGGTGTACATCTTGTCATAATTCTCTTCGCCCTGCTTTGCCTTAGCCGCTGCGACTGCCGCGTTGTAAGCGGTGTAGTCAGCGTCGTTCTCGCTCCACTGGGAAACGAGGGTCAGGTCAGATGCGGGCATGTTGGCGGGAACTTCGACATTCCAGCCGGTGAAGGTGAAGCCCTCTCTTGCTGCCGGAGCGGCAATGTTAAGAGCTGCGCCATAGTAAACATCGGACTCTACGCCGTCAACAGAAAGCTTGTACTGGTTACGGCTGTAGTAGACCTTAAGAACAAGGCTGCTGTCGGCAACAACAACGCCGGAGAGAACGCTGTTGTCAGCAACGGTGAAGCCCTCGCGAGCCTCAGGCTCGACGGAGACGGCTGCGCCGGTGGTTGCGGGAACAGTCTTGGTCTCTGCTGCGCCGTACTGTCCGTCAAGACCCATGACATAAGTCTCAACCTTGTAGAAAACCTCGCCCGCGGAGAACTGAGCGTTGAAGGAAACATCCTCAGTGCCCATAACGCCGACTGCGGGATCCCAACCGGTGAAGACATAGCCGGTCTTGGAAGGAGCTTCGGGAGCAACGATCTGCGCGCCGACCTTCGTGGGAACGACTCTGTACTCAGCGCCGTCAACATAGAAGGTTGCGTTGTAGGTCATGACCTCGAGAGAGGCAACTGCATCGTTGATAGCCTTGGCGGCTGCATCGACAACAGACTGCTCGGAATACTTCTTGCCGGAAACTTTTTCTGCAAGAGCTGCATCGAGAGCCGCTCTGGACTCTGCGGTGTAGGTCTTATCATAGTCAGTCTCGGCCTTCTTCGCCTGAGCCGCTGCGACTGCTGCATCATATGCGGTGTAGTCAGCGCCGTCCTCTGTCCACTTGGAAACGACTGTTACGTCGTTCGCGGGCATGGTGTCGGGAAGCTCGGGCTCCCAACCTGCGAAGGTGTAGTGCTCCTTAGAAGGCTCTGCCACGGAAACAGCTGCGCCGTAGTAGACTTCGGAAGCGACACCGTCAACGGTCAGGGTATACTTGTTGCGGCTGTAGTAGACCTTGAGAACAAGGCTGCCGTCAGCTGCGATAGTGCCGGAAAGAACGCTCTCGTCCGCAACGGTGAAGCCCTCGCGAGCCTCAGGTGCGTAGGTAGCGGTCGAGCCGGTGGTACCGGTAAGCTTCTCAGAAGTGGGATCGCCGTAAGTGCCGTCGGTGCCCATTACATAGGTGTTGACGGTGTAAGCGGTGTCACCTGCTGCTGCGAACACTGCCTCGAAGGTAGCGTCTGCGGTACCCATAATGCCGACTGAGGGTTTCCAACCTGCGAAGGTGTAGCCTTCCTTGGACGGATCCTTGGGAGCGACGATCTGATCGTCAACCTTCGTGGGAACCTTGGCGTACTCTTCGCCGTCGACTGTGAATATTGCGTTGTAGGTCATCTTGTCGAGACCTGCGACTGCGTTGTTGATAGCGGTTGTTGCCGCATCAACTTCACCCTGCTGGGTGTACTTCTTGCCGGAGACATCTGCTGCAAGAGCCGCTGCAAGAGCATTTCTGCTCTCCTCGGTATATCTTGCTGCGTAGTCGGACTCGGCCTGCTTAGCCTGAGCAGCCTTGACTGCCGCGTCATAAGCAGTGTAATCAGCATCGTTCTCTGTCCACTGGGACTCAAGAGTTACATCGTTAGCGGGCATGGTCGCGGGAGCCGCGGGTTTCCAGCCGGCGAAGGTGTAACCGGTTCTTGCCTCGGGATCTGCGATCTCAAGAGCTGCGCCGTAGTAGACTTCGGTCGTTGTGCCGTCAACAGTAAGCTTGTACTGGTTACGGCTGTAGTAAACCTTGAGAACAAGGCTGCTGTCAGCTGCGACTGTACCGGTGAGAACGCTCTCGCCTGCAACCGTGAAGCCCTCGCGAGCATCGGGGGTAAGAGTTATCTCTGCGCCGGTGGTTGCTGCAACGTTCTTGGAATCGGCTGCGCCGTACTGACCGTCAAGACCCATGACATAGGTCTCAACAGTGTAAGAAACTTCGCCTGCGGAGAACTTAGCATTGAAGGAGATATCCTCAGTGCCCATGGTTCCGACCTCGGGATCCCAACCGGTGAAGACATAACCTGTCTTGGAGGGATCTTCGGGCTTGGCGATAGCTTCGCCGACCTTCGCAGTAACGACCTTGTATTCAGCGCCGTCAACATAGAAGGTGGCTTTGTAGGTCATGAGCTCAAGAGCTGTGACCGCATCGTTGATTGCCTTAGCGGCTGCATCAACTTCACCCTGCTGGGTGTACTTCCTGCCGGAAACATCCTTCGCAAGGGCATCGGCGAGAGCCTGTCTGGACTCTGCGGTGTAGGTCTTGTCGAAGTTTGCTTCTGCCTGCTTAGCCTCAGCCGCTGCCTTAGCCGCGTTGTAAGCGGTGTAGTCAGCGTCGTTCTCGTTCCACTGGGAAACAAGAGTTACATCGGAAGCGGGCATGGTTTCGGGAACATCTCTGTCCCAACCGGCGAAGGTGTAGCCCTCACGAGCTGCCGGCTCGGCAACACTGATGGCTGCGCCGTAATAAACATTGGTCACATTGCCGTCAACAGTAAGCTTGTACTGGTTGCGGCTGTAGTAAACCTTGAGAACAAGGCTGCCGTCAGCCTTGACTTCACCGGAAAGTACGCTCTCAGCTGCAACCGAGAAGCCCTCACGAGCCTCGGGAGTAACGGAGACGGTCTCGCCGGTAGTAGCGGACTTGTTCTCGATAGCAGCGTCGCCATAGTTGCCGGTGACATCCATTACGTATGTCTCGACAGTGTAAGCAACGGTGCCTGCGGAGAATACTGCGTTGAAGGAAACATCCTCAATGTCCATCGTTCCGACTTCGGGAGTCCATCCGGTGAAGGTGTAACCCTGCTTGGAGGGAGCCTCGGGGGCGACGATCTGCTCGCCGACCTTGGTGGGAACGACTCTGTACTCTTCGCCGTCAACATAGAATGTTGCGTTGTAGGTCATCTTCTCAAGACCCTTAACAGCAGCGTTGATAGCTGCGGTCTGAGCGTCGACAACACCCTGCTCGCTGAGCTTCTTGCCGGAGACGTCAACTGCAAGAGCGGCGTCAAGAGCTTTTCTGGAAGCCTCGGTGTAGGTCTTGTCGTAGTTGGCCTCTGCCTTCTTAGCGTTGGCAGCTGCAACAGCTATGTCATAATCGGTGTAGTCTGCGGGATTCTCGTTCCACTTAGCCGTAAGAGTGATGTTCTGTGCGGGCATGGTGGAGGGAACCTCTTCCTCCCAACCCTGGAAAGCATAGCCAGCCTTCTCGGGAGTACGGGCGGAAACAGTAGCGCCATAATAATATGTATCGGGTTCGAGATCCGTGTTAGCATAAGTTATGGTGTACTGGTTACGTGAATAGTAAATGCTGAGGACAAGAGAACCGTCAGCGGCGATGGTGCCGGTAAGGGTGCTCTTTGCCGAATCGAGCGAGAAGCCTTCAGCGGCGACTGCATCGGCAGTGATATCGGCTGTAGAATTGGTCTCGCCTGCGCCCTGATAGGTGCTGTCGGGAGTTGCCGGATAGTTGCCGGTGGTGTCCATATTATAAACATTCACGGTGTACTTTGTATCCGTGTTGTTTGCGAACTGAGCTTCGAATGTAGCGTCAGCGTCAAACGTTGCGGGTACGTTGCCCCAACCGACGAAGTGCATGCCGACAGGTGCGGCAGGAGCTTCGATGGAGCTAAGATCAACGGGATCGCCCTGGTTGCCGGTAAGAACCGCGTGAGTCTCGCCATTCACGGTGAAGGTGAATGTGACGGTGACAACGGGGTTAGCAATAAGGCGCTTCCAGTTGTAGATAAGGTTGTTCATAGCTTCTCTGACCTGCGTGCGCATGGTCGTAGAGGCGTTGAACGAGGTCGAAACCTTCTGAGCATAAGCAAATGACTTTGAATATGCTTCCCATCTCTCCGCGTCATACTTGGAAGCATCGGCGGAGTCGATGGTGCACATCTTGATAGCCGCATCGAGGTGCGTCTTGACAGCGGCAAGCTTTATAAGTCTGGGACCCCAAAGCTCGACCTGCTGCTCAGCATAAGCAACATCGATAGCGGATATTGTGAGCGTCTGCCAAGCGACAATCGCGGTCTCCCACGCTGCGTGGTCGGTCTCCCACTGTGCATATGCCTTCTCATACTTCTGCTTCTCGATCAGAGTAGCGTCATCGCCGGGCTTCTCGGGAGCAACGGGCTCCTTGGGAGCTATGGTCGAGTTGTAGAGGTTGAGAGCGCGGTTTCTGGCTTCCTTCCAGCCGTTCCAGGTGACTGAATTGAAATCGTCATAACCGAAATAGTTATAACCGTCATCCCAATAAACGGCGCCCTCTGCGTTGTCCTTGCCCTGGACTGCCTCAACGGCGGTCTTGAGCGAGTCAACAGAAGCGGAAACCAAATGCGTCTCCAAAGTTTCAACTGCAGAGGCAAGTGCCTTCTGTCTAGCTTCAAATCCTGCAAGGAATTCGCTATTGGTGTAGAGCGCAATCGTACCGGGAAGAAGCGTATATATAGCCGCATTGTTAAGGGCGGTTATATATGCGTCCCAAGCTGCATCCGCGCTGCTGTCATAATCTGTTCTTGCGCGATTCTTGCCAGCTTCTATATTGTAGAGCTCAGGAAGTCCGTAATCGTTATAACAGATAATGCGGGTAGCACCATTGTAATGGTCGGTTTTGTTACCCTTCTTTGCCGTAGCAGCCCAATTGATCGTAGTGTCAAAGCCAACTTCAAACTTTGCAATAGAAGCTGTCTCCTCCCAAAGATCAATGCTGTCATAGGCATTTGAACCTGAAATAGCATTTCCGCCATCCATTGACGCCGAGGAGGTCGCACTCTTAAGGTTGGAACTAAGGCCACCGAGATTAGCCGATGCATTAGATCCTGTATGTGCGCCCTTGCCCTTCGGCACCTTGAAAGTAACACTCTGCGCACATATCGTCTTCAGCGGGTTGGTGTTGTTCTGATTAAACAGCAGAAGTTTGGGCGGGCAATCATTAACAGACGCACTTGTCTTGTTTGAGCCCGTATTAATTCCGCTGGTATTGTTATCAACATCAGCACCATCAAGCCTGTAAGAATAGAATCTGCAAACCGAAGCATCGTTTGTCAGCTTATTTCCCGCCTCATCGAGGGCAAAATAATATACAGTAAAGACAACAAGCGTATTATTACTGTCGATTCCGCTTATCTTCACCGACCTATTATCGCCGCCATTGAGTTCCTCATTGGCAGTAAGACCGGATACCGAAAGATCCTTTTGTTTGCTGCCGTCATAGTTATAAGCAACAGCGCTCCAACTATCGATTGTATAACGGGGAAGCTTGTCCTGAGTGAAGTTATTGTTCTTATCAGTATAACCTCTGTTAATGCCCTGGCTTCCGTTATAAACCGTGAGATCAAGTTCGCTGCTGTTCTTGATTCTCTTTGAACCGGCGATCTCCATTTCCTTGAACTTTGCCTTATCAGTCAGCTTCATGACCTGAGCCACGATGTTGACGATAGGCGGAACAAGCTTGTCCTTGTTGGAATTCAAAGATCCGAGAAGGTTCTCGACTATCGAGCCGAGCTCAGAGTTCGAAACGATCTCATTGAGCGAGCCGTAAGTCTTGGTTATCGTTCCCGGAAGAACTGCGTTGAGGATATCGGTGACGAGTCTCACGATGCTCTGCTTGAGAGTCTGAGTGGCGAATGCGCCGGACTCATTCTTAACAAACAGGTCAGAGATGCAGGTCAGATCCTGATCAACGAGCAGTCCGTTGAGGATAGAATAAACAATATCCTTGAGGATAGTCTCGCTTCCGCTGTTGGCAAACTTTGCGGGAAGAACAGATTTGTCTAACAGCTTGAAGAAGATATCATCAAGAGCTTTCCATCCGTCAGAGGTATCGATAGCAGTGCTGGGAAGAAGACCTGTGTAATACTGCGGGTCAGCGGCAAGCCACTGAACGGCAGTAGTCAGCATCTTATCCATACCGTCGCCGTAGTTGAGCGCCTTCTTCAGATCACCTGCGTTGAGGTCGATACCGGGATTGACGTTGTAGGCGACGAAATCCGCAAGCATGTCAAGGATACCCTGAACAGTCTTGGGATAACCGCTGTAATCTCTTTCGGGAAGGAACTGAGCCATGAGCTGCTTAACAGCCTCCCATGCAACGCCTATAACAGTCGTGACATCCTCGGGGATGTACATATAGCCGACTGATGCGTTGATGATCGAGCGCGCAAGATAAGCGATAAGCTCTTCCTTGCTCATTGCGTCGATCTCTTCGGCTGTTGCGATGTGCTTCTGCCAATCCGGGAAGAAGTAATCGCCGGTCTCTTTGAGAATGTATCTCGCAACTGCGACAACATTATCGGTGAGCTTTGAATTGTCACCCGAGACCCAACCGTTGTAGTTCTTCAGAAGTCCGTTAACAATGCCGCCGGCAATGTTATTGAGCTCAGCAACAAGAGTGCTGCCCGCGGGGACGGTATAGGCCGAAACCCTGAAGTCCCTGTTGAACAGACCCGCAAGAGTACCTGTGGTATCCTTGTCGATCTCCTGACCGAGCCACTTCATTGTCTGGTCATTGAGCATCGGAACAGCTATATCGTTATAAGCTGTCTGAAGAAGATCCTCGATGAAGTCATATGTAGACTTTGTCGAGTTGAGGTCAACGAGATTTTTGACGCTGTCAGGAATCTCTTTAACGCCTGCAAGAGCGTTCTGAATGATGACCTGAAGCATGCTGTCGATGTTATTGGAGCTGTTGTATTCCGTATTCGGATATGCAAGACCCCAAATCATCTCTCTGAGCATAACTTCGACATTCAGATCGACCTTTACGAACGAGTTGGCAACGCCGAGAGAGACACCGCCGTCTCGCTTGTACTTACCGACACCGCCGACGACAACCTTCTTGACGATTCCCTTGTTGTCCGCAAGGAACTGAAGGAGCGCCTTGATGACTGCGACATCAGTGGTATTGCTTCTGCGCGGGTTCTTGATTGCATCGACATTGACGCTGTTCAGATCGCCGGCCATCCAAAGGATGATCTTGTTGCCGTTGATCAGCTTATAGACGCTCGAAAGAGCATTGTCTATAGACGTCGCATCAAGCTTACCGAGAATCGAAAGATCCATCGTGATGTTCTCTTTGGCAAGCGCCTTGTCAGCGTAGTCAAGAAGCGCAGACGCATACTGCTCTGTGGTCAGAACCGCAGTGTCAGTAAAGTCGTACTTTGTCAGCGCGTCATCCTTATAAGCCTGGTACGCACTCGCGCCGGCGGTAGCCGATGAGAGTATGAGCAGTGAAGCAAGGATGATTGCTAACAAGCGTTTCATTTTCTTCAAATTTACACCTCCATTTTAAAAATTTCACCATATATCAGAGCATTCCGTCTCCCGCAAATTGACGGAACACATTGGCGACAAAGTCATTTTGCTCTGTTCGGGCAATACAAAGCAAGAGGGTATGATTATCCCCCATGTAAAGAATAACCCCTCGTTCGGCACTTTGTCAATAAGTTTAAAATTTTTTAATCATTTTTGTGCGTTTTGTACAATGAAAGTTCAATTTTTTATTGTATGCTAACAATACAGATTTAACAAATATGTTGAAAAATGTCATCTTTGTTCTATATTTCCATTAAAATTAACGCTTTTATGATTTTGGAGAATTAATTTTAATTTTTTGCGGGTAAAAATTGCACAAAAAATCATGAGTTCTGAGAATAATAACGTCTATTTATCATATTAATATTTGTTATGGAAATAAGTAGGGCTTTTATTTGCTGATAATTAATAAAAACACGGCTTTTAAGGCTATATTTGTTTTACATAACCGCTATATAAAAAGGCTTATATATATAATGTATAGTAACATGGCATCGCGGCAGTGGTTTATCGGGGTAAAAAGCAACACAGATAAGCAGAAAAATCGGCTCCGTCACCCCTATACAGACTTCAAAAGCAGGCGAGCGAAGTCCGTCCCTGCGGTCAGTAGAACAAATCTTGCGAAAACTTTGTGCCGCTCGCGCACAGCGGTGCGTCGAGTCGCCGCACCCTACAAGGTGCATATGCGTAAGATAGTGCAAATTTCGCAGGCGGAAGGCATCTGCCCTACATTTACTGCTTTGAGCGAAGTGCGCTAACCCCTCAGTCGCTTCGTGACAGTTCCACTGCAGGGTAGCCTGTCGGTGCGATTTTGTGCGGACAGTGCGTGGGCGGTTGTAGGGGTCGGCGACCTCGCCGCACCCTACAAGGTACAGGGTAATAAATTTAGTGCGAATTTCGTGAAATAAGCTCTCAGTCTCGGCTTCGTCAATCAGGTTTCCCTGCACGAAAGCCGGACAAGCCTATTAATAACACAAAAACCAGCCGTAAAGCGATTATACTTTACAGCCGGTTTTCGCGTTTTTTCACTTTTTCTCCCTGCACGCGGCTATTATGCTCAGCGCCGAGCAGGCGGCTGTCGCTATCGCCGCGGCGGCGATAAGCTTTTTGATTATATCGAGCCAGCGCATCGAGGTCAGCGCGCAGCTGACGAGCTTCAGGCTCTTTGAAACACTCTGCACAGTATCCATTGCTATCCCCTTTCAGTTTGTCAGCAGGACCGCGTGGGCTATCGGCGGCACTGTCTCGCCCTGGAGCGGTGAGACCGCCGAGAGCAGCGCGCCCGTTCCGACGAAGAGCACTTTGTTGAGCCTGCCCGAGCGCATCTCACTGACGATATGCGAGCAGACCACCGCCGCGCTGCACCCGCAGCCCGAGC
>ERZ894217.635-NODE-635-length-18399-cov-9.779601_pt1 | contig 18399 bp, 8 predicted proteins | sample MGYA00380291_ERZ894217 | MGnify/ENA primary metagenome ERZ894217 (study PRJEB32331, sample SAMN06328480) | human gut metagenome | biome: human gut microbiome; feature: stool | host: Homo sapiens | collected 2013-07-05 ...
TAATAAGTATGGTATTTATCTTTTAGCTTTCTTTAACATTTTTTGAATTATTTGTATTTGATTTTGATAATCATCAAATGAAGTAAGTTTATAAGACCAGTTATGTGGACCTACTGTCCCTGGTAAATTAATACGAGCTTCTTTGCCATAGCCAAGTAGATCTTGTAAAGGAACAATAGAAATCACTGCATCACATTCAAGTGTATATGCAAGCATATCTTCCACAAGATTTTCTCCTATATATCCTAGCCCCTTCATAATTTCTTTCATTCTTTCTTTATCATCTAATTCTTCATACCATTGTTTAAGAGTAGCATTATCATGTGTTCCTGTATAAACAACACAATGTTGAGGAATTTTATATTTAACTTTTCTTTCATCTTCTCCAAAAGAGAATTGCATAACTTTCATTCCTAATAAATCATAATGATCTCTCAGTTCATGTACTTGTGGACGTAATTCTCCTAAGTCTTCAACAATCATATTAAGTTTAGGCAATTGTTTATAAACTGAATCTAAAAAATGATAACTTGGTCCTTCTATCCATTTTCCTTCTCTTGCTGTAGCACTTCCATAAGGAACTGACCAATATGTATCAAAAGCCCTAAAATGATCAACTCTTAAAATATCAAAAATTTCATTATTCCATTTTAATCTTTTGATCCAAAAATTATATCTTGTTTTCTTTAAATAATCCCAATCATATAAAGGATGTCCCCATAGTTGGCCATCTTTTGAAAAATAATCAGGTGATGCTCCAGATACGAATTTAGGATAAAATTTATCATCTAATTGAAAACATTTACGATACTCATAAACATCCGCAGAATCATCACCTACATATAAAGGTAAATCTCCCATGATAGATATTCCTTTTTGATGTGCATGTATTTTTAATAAATTAAATTGTTTTACAAAAATATATTGAAGAAATTGAATATAATCAATTTCTGCTTCTAATCCTTCATTACTTCCTTTAATATTTTGATCTTCATCATTCCAATCTACCCAAGGTAAACCTTCGTTTGCTTTATTTAAAGCCATAAAACGCGCATATTTTTTTAACCAAAATGTTCCTTTAACAAAAGTACGATATTCTTTCTTTAATTCTTTATCTTTTAAGAAAACTTGATAAGCTTTTCTTAAATAACGATTTTTAAATAAACGTACGCGTTTATAATCAACTCTTTTTAAATCTTGTAAATAGTTAGGAACTTCATCTAACAAATGCCAATCTTTTAAAAGTTCTAAAGAAATATATATTTCATCACCAGCAAAAGATGAATAAGGAGTATAGGGTGAATTCCCGGAGCTTGATGGATTTAATGGTAAAATTTGCCAAATAGAAAAACCTGCTTGAGCAGATAAGTCAACAAATTCATAAGCTTCTTTTCCTAAATCCCCTATTCCATGTTTTCCTGGTAAACTAAATAACGGTAACAAAATACCAGCTTGTCTTTGATCAAGTGCTTTTAATTTCATGATTTTCACCTCTTCTTTAAATATACCATAAAAAAAGCGTCTTCGCTTATGAAAACGGCTATCTTTTTTTGTTTTAAAATGAAAAGGTTCTATTTTCTTAATCTTGAAAATAGAAACCTTTTATTTTAGTCTTCTTTTGTTCTTTTTCTTAAAGATACATAAACGATTGCTGCCATTAATGCAAATGTTGCAAATGTCCATGCAGATGTTGAATCACCTGTTTTCACTTTGTTATTTGTTACAACTTGAGGTTTATGAGCAGGTTCATTTGTATCTGTAGTGATTGTTGGTGCTTTTTCTAATGCATTAATAGCATTTTGTAATTCACTTACAAGGGCATCGACTTCTTCTTGTGTCATTTCTGATGAATTTTCTAATTTCTTAGAAATTTCAGTAACAACATCTATTAATTTAGAATAAGATGCTTCTGTATATTTTTTACTATCTAATTGTTTAATTTGATCTAATAAAACATGGATACCATCTAAATTACCACGTTTAACAAGTTTTTGAGCAGCTTCTTTTAAAGTATTAGTTAATGCTTGAACGTTATCACTTGTGTTTTCATTTTCTAAAGCAGCTTTAACATCATTGTAAACTTTTTCAAATTCTTTCCATGATGATACTGTATAATCTTTTTCTTGATATTGATCCATTAATGCTTTTAATGCATTTACTTCATCATCTGTTGCTTTTAAAACTAATTGTGTTCTTGCATATTGTAATTGTTTTAAAGCTTCATCTAATTGTTCTTTTGTTGCATCTTCTTGTTCGATTAATGTTTGTGCATTCTTTAATGCTTTTTTAAATGAATCAGCAGTAGATGTTAAATATTTATTTGTATCTAACTTATCTAATTCATTTGATGCAATATAATCTTTTAACTCTTTTTTACTTACTGATACTTTTGTTACTAATTGAGCTTTTGCTTTTTGTAAAGCATCTACCATATCAATAACTTCTTTTTCAGTAATTGTTGTTTCATCCTTTTTAATGAATTCTTGAGCAAGTTTCACTTGATCTTGTAAAATAGTCCATGTTTCACTTGTATAATCTTTTTCTTTTAACTTGTTAATTGTATCAAGTTCATCTTTAACACTTTGAATATCTCCACGTTTAACAAGATTTGCATAAGAAACTTCTAATTCAGCTTTTGCATTTGTAATAGCATCTAATTCACCCGCTTGTTTATCTAAAACTTTTTGAGCTTGTTTTAATGCCTTTTCAAATTCTTTATAAGAATCTGCTGTATATTTATTTTCTTTAACATCTAAAGAATTAATATATTTTTGTAAATCATTAGCTGCTGTTGAAGCATATTCATCATCATTTAACATAATAACTTCTGAAATTGTTGGAATTTTATTTTCATCCCATTCAATCTTTAATTCATAAACGTTTCCTTCAGGCATATAGAATTCATTTAATGATTTTTTAAGAGTTCCAACTTGAACCCATTTCTTTCCATTTTCACCATCTACAAGAACAGATACTCTTGCATTTGAAATTTCACCTTTTTGAATAATATGCATTTTCTTAACATCTAAATCACTTGATAATGTATAAGTAATGCTTCCAGCTTCTTTAGAACCTGGTCTATAAGCTGTAGATAAATCTCCATCAAACATATATTGAGGAATAAATCCATTTGCTTCTACAGTTGAAGAAGTATATGTTGGATCATTTGAAACTGGTACATATTCTCCATCATTGATAACAATTTCATTGAAAACAACAGCTCTATTATTATTTGTTGCTGTCATTAAGATCTTTAAGTAACGTGCTTTAACATTATTAGCAGTTCCTTCTACATAGACTTTATTTGGATATGTGCTTGATGCTTTATAACCTGCATCTGAATCAATACATTTAACCCCAGCATCATTTGTATTTTCAACACCATCTCCAATAGTAATAACTTTTGTCCAGTTTTCTAAATCATCTGATACTAAAATATCAGCATCTCTAATATAGTTAACTGCACTATCTTGGCAATACATTTGAATTTTAGAAATTGTTCTTTCTTGTCCTAAATCATAAATAATATATTGTCCTCTTTGTGGAAAATCACCAAATTCTGTTGTTGAATCGATATTACCATCAAAAGCAGCACCATTATTTCTAGTATCTTCACCAACACCCCATGAAGGATTAATATTCATAGTTGCTTTATATAAATATGGTGCTGTAATTTCATTTGAATGTACTTCAAAATGATTAATTGTTAATTTAATAGCTTTGTCTGTTTTATTAATTAATCTTACATATCTTCCATCTGGAAGTTCTTTTTCTTGACCTGTTACAGTTGTCCATTCAACACCATTTTTTGAAACTTGTAAAGTTGCTCCTTGACCATTTTCATAATCAATATTGAATGTACTTAAATCTTTGATTCTTGATAAATCAACACCAACGTATTGACCTTTTTCTAAAGTAATTTCTTGATTATAGATCAATTCTGTAAGTGCTTCTTCACTTTGTGAAGCTAATCTATAATCTGTATTTGTATAAACATTAGCATTATTGAAATCTTCATCTGGATTATAAGCTTTTACAGAGAATTCAGAGAAAATAACCCATACAGCTCTCTCTTCTTCATTCACTAAACGTACATAACGTGCTTTTAAACCATAGAAGTTTTCTTCAACTGTATCTTTACCACTAGCTAAACCTTGATATGTTTTATAAGTAGTCCAGTTTTGGTTGTCATCAGAGTATTGTAAACTATATTTTTTCCACTTATCTCCAGCACTACGATTTCCACCGATAACTGCATGAATTTTACCAATAGCTGTTTCTTTACCTAAATCCCAACCTATATAATCACCTTTTCTTGTTGTATCACCTGAGGTACTAAAATCTAATGCTGTTGAACTATCACCATCTGTTAAATTATCTACTGTTCCTTGATAAATTCCCCATGTATCTGTATACATAAATGTTGCATTCATTTGTCCTGGATCAGCCATTTTAAATGTATTGACTTTCCACCAATATCCTGCTGTATTACTTTTTAAATTTAATTCTAAGTTTCTAATACGAACTGCTTTTGCTTTAATATTTTGACTTGATACATCTAATTCAACAGAAGCATCACCATTATATTCTTTTAATACTTTCCATGTTTGACCATCCGTTGTATATTCGATGACATATTTTTTTGATTTATCTGTTCCTGCATCTTGTCCAAAATAAATTGTACCTAATGTTTTTGCTTTTTTGAAAGTTAATGTAATACTTGCATCAACTGGTAAATAATCTTTAATTTCTCCACCTTTATAAGGACTTTCAGCAAAATGAGCATAAGTAGCATTACTGTCATCTAATAAATTATTTAAAGAACCACCTTTAAGTGTCAATTTATCGACAGATAATGTACCTGGATCTTCTTCAGTTACTACTTCATCTGCATTAACAGCAATATCTCTAATACCTAACCAAGTATTCGCTTTATCTTCAGTAGCAATCATGCGAATACCTTTAACCCCTTTTAAATTTAAGTCAGTTAAAGCTACATCATTTGGTAAAGTATATTCTTGATTATCTAAATCAACCCATTTTTTACCATCTGTTGTATATTGCACTTTAGCTTTAGAAAAAGTATCTTTTGAATTTGAATTTGTTCCTAATCTAAAAGTCACTCTATCAATATCAATTGCTTTTGAATAACTAACGCCTACATAAGTTCCTTTACTAATTGTATTTGGTGTTTTATAAACAATTTCAGTATTGGCTTTATTATCGAATACATTATCAATATTACCTGTTGGACTATCATTACGATTTGTAATAAATTTAGTGACTTGTTTATTTGGATCAACAATAGTTGAAACAATATCTCCTAAATAAGAATCCATTGCTTTAATAAATGGTACGATATGTTGTACTCCTACTTCTGCATATTCTAAATGATCAACATAATTGAATCCATATGTTTTTGATTTTTCAAAAGCAGCTTGTCCAGTAGAATATAGATCCCAAATCTTATCATTAGCTTCTTCATCTTGTACAGCTTTAACAGCTTTAAGATAATTTATTGCTGCATCTGCTGTATCATCCCAACAGTTTAACCAATATACAATTTGATCTTTTATTCTTATATCACCTGCTTGTGCTCTATATGTAGCACTAGCATTTTTTAAGATTGTAAATTCATTGATCAAATCTTTAAATTGCTCATCACTGATTGTTGTTCCATTTGTAAGAGCTTCTTTGAAGCTTGTTAAACGATCTTTTAAATCTACTGATTCTTGTAATGCTGTTACACGACCATCCATATTTTGATTGATCATATGTTTTGAAAGTTCTCTTAAAGCAGCTGATGCTTGAGTTTCAATAGCGCTATTATGATCGACATATTTAAAGGAAGCATTCCAGCATTTTTGAGCTTCTTCTTCATTTTGCCAAATATTCCATGAGTAACATGCATTCCCAAAAATTGCAACTTTACTTGGCTCAGATTGTTGCATTGGATTTAAAACGATTCCTTGAATCTTATTTGGATCTACACCAGGGTGTAAAAATGTTGTATATCCACCCATAATTAAGTGTTTTTTAGAGTTATCTGTACATGGCCAGTTGATCCACATATAAGGGCCACGCCCTACATTATTTGTAAAAGTTGTTGTGAAGTTATTTGTAACTTCTCCCCATACTCTACCACCAGTCATAACGATTTGAATATTTGCTGGGAAATTTTGATAATAACTTTCACCATTATACATATATTCTTGTGTACAGAATGGTAATGTTAATTTTAAATCTGGATATGTTTTTTGCATTTCTTTTAACCATGCTGTCATATCAGTTAATGTTTTTGTATAGTTAGCACCACCAACATTTCCAGCATCATCTGCTAAAATAGCAATTTGACGAACACCTGCTTTAATAACTTGTTCAAATTTAGCTTGTAATACTTTTAAGTCTGCTTGATAGTTTTCTTCACTATTATACCTGATGGCATTATACATATATGGATGTAATGCAAATACAAAACGACATTTTGATTTATTTCCTGCTTCAGCAAGAGGTTTGATTTTTGTTTCAATTTCTTCATCTGTATAAAGTTCACGCCATTTGGAGTTATGTTTAGGATCATCTTTAGGAGCATAGAAATAAGAATTCAACTTGTAGTATCCTCCCCATTCCATTAATTTCATACGATCCGTAGTAGACCATGGATTTCCATAATAACCTTCAATAAATCCACGACTAGCAACATTAGCATAATCTTCCATTGTAAAATTACGGATATTTGTTCCGTCTAATTGTTTAAAGATATGATACAAACTTGTAAGACCATAAAAAGCCGCATCTGTATCTTTACCTAATACTGTAATTGTTCCATTATCAACTTTTAATAAGTATGAATCTAATTGATCAAATAATTGGGTTGTTTTTACTGAATAATGTTCACCAACATATTGATCAACATATTGATTTGAATCTTTAATACCTACTAAAATGTTTGTTTGGTCTTCTTTTACTTCTTCAGAAGTACTTGCTTTTATATTTTTAATAGCTAATACTTCATTCATTCTATCCTTTGTATATTTATCAATACCATCTTCATAGACAACATTGACAGTAGATGTCATATCAAATGATCCATCTTGATAATCCATCATATGAGGATTTGGATAGACTTCATAATCATTTTCCAAAGCACTGACGATTGGATAAGAGTGAATACATCCAATTGACATTAAAAATGCAAGTGCTAGAGAAACAATTCTCTTTACCTTTTCTTTCATATTCTTCTTCCTTTCTTATTTACATTACTGCTCCCTTAAATGAATAATGTAATCTTAATTTGCAAATACAAATCAAAAAATAAAGACCAAACAAGATACACTAAAAAAGTGTAAGTTATTTGGTCTTGCCTACTTAAAGTAACAATCCGTATTTACATCCTGTATTGTAACATACACTCTTTGTCTATGCAAGGGCTTACAATAAATTTGTCTAGACAAAATAAATACCACTACTTAATAGTGGCATCTATTTTTATAATTCTTCTTTTTTTACTTTTTTAATACCTAACCATGACATGAAAGCCATTAATACAAATAAAATAATATTTGTTTCATCACCTGTTTTAGCAGTTGAAGATCGTTTTTTATCATTTTTAGTAGTAGAAGTAATTACTTGATTATCTTTAGATGAAGTATTTCCTTTTGAAGTATTATCATCTTTAGTAGATGAATCTACTTTTTTAAGAGCATTCATAGTTTTTTCTAGATTAGAAATAGCTTCGTTTATTTCTTCTTTTGTAGCATCTTCTTTAGCAGATACTTCTTTTGCTTGAGTTAATGCTTCTACCAGTTGTTTCCATGAATCTTTTGTATAATCTTTTTCTTGAAGTTGATCAGCTTTACTAATCAAATCAGTTAATCCAGATTTATCATTAAGTATAACAAGTCCATTATAAGCATCTAATAATTTTTGATACATATCATTGATTTCATCTTTTGTAGCATCAAGATTACTTAAAACATCCTGTGCTTCTTTAAGAACAGTTTGGAATTGTTTCCATGAATCCTTTGTATAATCTTTTTGTTCAAGATTTGATAAATCATCAACGAATGATTTTAATTTTTCATTATCAACAGATAATACAAGTTTTACCATTGCATCTGTTAATTGACGTTTCATAATTTCAATTTCATTAGCGTTAGGATTTTCTGCATTGACTAAACCTTCAGCAGCTTTAATTGTATCCTGTAAATGATTCCATGAAGTAGATAAATATCCAATATCTTCCATAGCTTTAGCTTTATTGATAACATCTTTTAAACCATCAACATCTGCTGGTACATCTGCACGATGTAATTTAATTTCTGCAGCACTTCCGTTATTATTAACAGCTTCTACGTAGTATAAACGAAGATGTTTTGTTTTTACTGTATCAAATTCAATGACTTTTGTAGATGAATCACTTGATAAATTACCTTCTTTAACTGTTTTCCAATTAACACCATCATCACTTATTTCAATACGATATTTTGTAACATTTCCATTTTTACCAGTTTGACGAGGAACATATGTTAAACCATTGACACTCATTTCTTCTTTATTTTCAAAAGCAATCCAATGAGGTGTTGATAAATTCCAATCTGTATGCCACATTGTTGATGGATTATCATCTAATACATTTTTAGGATCTGATCCATCATGTTGATAAGATGAAGCAGTTGCTGTAAGTTTGCTTTTATCAATGTAATTGACATTAACTTGTGATTTTAATTGTAGTTTAGTAAGTGCTTTTGTAAGTTCTACTTCATATTGATCGACTGTATCTTGCATTGATTTAGGTAATTCTCTTTGAATCATATCAATAACAAATTGCAAGTTTTTAACAGAATCTTCTGTATAAATAGATAAATCTTTTGGAATTGAATTTAAATAGTGATCTACTCTTGTATAATTTGCTTTTTTGTAATCAATTCCATTTACTAATTCTTTAATTTCATCTGTAAGAGTTGAAATTGTTTGTTCATTTGGATCATATTCTTTTAAAGCAACTTTTGCTTCTTTTAGTTTTTCTTGTAATTGTTTATTTTGTGATTCTTCTGCAATATGACTTGCACTTGTCACTAAATAATCTAATTCCATTGTTGAAGCAAATGATTTTTCTGAACCTAAACGAATATCATCTACATATCCTTTAAAGGCATGTTCTTTACTTCCAATTCTTTCCATTGGAATCATCATTGTTGCTTTTAATGGTCTACCATTTGCTTGTTCATCATCTCCAAGTGTATCTACAAATTGACCATTTACATAAAGATCAATAACTTCTTTTCTATTTTTAAATTCTAATTCAACCCATTGATTAACAGGTAATTCATAATTAAATGAATAGTCATGATTTTCTCTACTTAATCCAACTTTACCTGTTCCTTTTTGAACAGCTTTAATTGAACCATAGCTACTTTCAAATAAAATTTGTTCTTCTTCACTTGATGATTCACGTTTTACTTTTACACGTAAATCATTATTTAAACCAACTGTATCTAATGAAGTTGTTGCATAACTTGTATCTCCTAATAAATGCAATGCATCATGACTATCTAATGATGCAAGTTCGATATTTTCATGGCCTTTTAATTGATTAAGATTATCTAAATCATAATGAGCAATCATACCATTTTCATCTTTAGCTGCTTCATAACCAAAATTTGTACCTGGAGCATCCCCTAATGTTGTTCTTAAACTATTAGCTTGATCTAATGTTTTATCTCCTTTACCCCATAATTTAGCACCAAATAATGGAATTGCATTTTGTAAACGATCATAAACATCATATTCACTAATACCATTTTCTAAATAGTCTGTCATATCGTTCCATACAGCAATAGCGCCCCCTAACATTTGTTCATCACCAGCAGGAATTGTGACACCACTAATCGAGTTGATTGCTTGATTATATAAAATGTTGCTATTTAAATAATCATAGTAATATCCAGCATTAGGAACAATATAATATTGTGCATCATTACAGTTAATTAAATCATAACCTTGTTCATACATTTGATCCATATTCGCATAACCAAAGTTCCATAAATTCATTTGAACATCTTTACTTCTAACCGGAGTTTTTCCTGAACATTGAGTTAAACTTCCCCAAATACGTGCTGTTCTTCCTGAATTTTGTACATATTTTAACATATCATCTGAGAATCGACGATAAGCTTCTTTGTCTGCATTATATTCATCTGCACCCACATGAACTGTTGTTTGTTCATCGAAAATAGGATCACTTGTTGTCATATATTCATCAAAAATACTTTGTACAAATTCTAATGATTCATCATATTTATCTCTTAAAGCCAAATGATCGTTTTCACGTCCGTTTGTCCCATGTCTTAAATCAGGTCTTACTTTTGTAAGTGCTAATGAATGGGCTGGTGTATCGATTTCTGGTACAATATCTACCCCATAATCTCTTGAATCCTTAATAAAATCTTTAAATTCTTTTTTTGTATAGAATAAATCTGTACTTGTTAAATCTTGTTGATTTAAGCCATTGTTTCCACCTTTTTTAACATCTGATTCTAATCTAAATGCTGAATAACCTGTCATTGGATCAGCTAAACTTTCAATTGGAATTAAGTTATCATTTAAGTGAACTTGGAAATCGTTCATTTTATACCATGACATTTGTTTAACAATTTGTTTTAAATAATCCATTGTAAATGTTTTACGTCCAACATCTAAAATAAAACTTCTTACTTTATAAAGTGGATAATCTCTTGTTGTCCCACAAGGAACATTTCCTGATTGTTTAATACTTTGTAAAATCGTTCTGGTTGCCCAATAAGCCCCTGTTGTTGTTTCAGCTTTAATATTGATTGAATCATCAATATCCATTAAATATCCTTCATCTTGTAACCCTAACGATTTATCTTTTGTAAGAGCTAAAGTAATATCTCCTGTTTTGCTTTCGCCTTTTACAACAGCAATACTTTTTCCAGTAATATCTTCATAATCATTAGCAAGTGCTTCTGCAGTTTTTTGAAGTGAACTATCTTTATAAACAATTCTTGCTCCTTTAGAAACTGTATAGTTTCCATGTCCACCATTCCATTCAGCTAATTCTGGTAAAACATTTGGTGCTTTATTCGCTGTTTCATCATTTTTTTGACTACCTGGAACTGTAACAGCAATTTCTTTGAATTTATAATCATTTGTATCATTATCTGTAATCTTGAATGATACTTTAACATCTTTATCACTAATAGGTTGATAAATTGTTAAATCTTCATCAATGATTTGTTCAAAATCAGTACCATTATATTCAACAGTATAACCTTCAACTTCTGGTAAAGTGACTTTTAACTTTTTATCTCCAGTTTTTGGTGTTTCTACTTGAATTTCATTTAAAACATCACTCATTGACATTTTTTCATCAGGATTTCCACCATAAACTTCTAATTCATAAATAGAAATCGTATTCCAAGCAATACCACCATCTGGATCTTCTGAAGTATGTGAATCAACATATAAACGTACATATCTTGCTTTATAGATTTGATCTAAAACAATTTTTTCTGTTAAAGATTTTGGACGATCTTTAAATTCTTTAACTGTTTGCCAATCACTTTCTTGAGGCGTAGATTCAGTATCAGCAATTTGAATCTCATAAGCTGTTGCTTTACGTGTTTCCCAGAATACCTTAACCGTATTGACATTCATTCTTTCACCTAAATCAACATAGATCCAATCTGGTCCATTTCCAACATCACTTCCCCAACGAGAACTACGTGATGATGTATTACCATCTACTGCATTTGCTGCTTTAACACTCGCTGCTTCTTCAGAACTTGCAACTGCAGTTTTCTTTAAAGCGATATTTTCACTTGGATCTTGTACTTTTTCATCCGTATTAAAGATTTTAAATTCTCGACAAGATACATTTGGATAACCTTTAACTGCTGTTACTTCTAATTTAACATATCTTCCACTGACTTTACTTCCTAATAATTCTTCACTGATAACATTTTTATTATCTGTTCTTGAAAGTACTGGTTCTCCCCAATTATTAGGGTCATTTGAAACATAAATATTATAATTTGAAGCATAATTACCTTCATTTTCCCAAATCATTTGGAATTTATTCATTTCAAATTCTTGACCTAAGTCTACATAGGCCCATTGAGTTGGTGCACTTTCAGTTGACCAGCGTGTATCATCATCACCATCTGTTAGGTTTTTTCTCGGCAATGTTCCATATTCAGCTGAAACATAAGCTGTTTTGTTTAACGCTAAGTTTTGTTGCGCTGACTCTGCAAAAACAGGAACCATCGATAATACTGAACCCATCGACATCGATAATGTTAATACAGCTGCAACACTTTTCTTTTTCAATTTCATATTTTTCTTCCCTTTCTCTTTAAAAAGAAAAGACCAAACATAAAAACAACATTCAAAAATGCCGTTAATATATCTGGTCTTGCCTACTTAAAGTAACAACCCTTGTCTATACAATAGCAAAAAAATACCTCTATTGTCAAACGCTTACATTTTAAATATGACAATTCTTTTTAATATGTATACATAGATATGTCTGTTCATCTGGAGTTAATAGATAATGATATTTATTTTCTATTCGTTTTTTTATTCGATTAATGCATAAGGATAAGCGTATATTTTCTTTTAGCATATCTCTAATATTTTCTGTCGTATCAATATTATTTTCAACATCATTACGAAAAACTCTTTCAGCTAAAAATTTAAGATGTGTTGATAATCTTGCATAATTAATTGAATCTAATTCTAATTGAACATTCATTGTCTGTTCAATCACTTCAATGACATCTCTTACAAAGTTAACAATTTTAGAAGTATTTTGTGAACTATTCTTAGTAGAAAAATTCACTAAATGTAAAGCTATATATCCCGCTTCAGCTTCTTCTAACTGTATACCTATTTTTTCTTTAATAAGTTTTATTGTCCATAAACCTAATTGATATTCATTTTTATAAATTGCTTTCGTTTCCGATAAAACAACATTAGGTAAATCAATTTTTTCTTTTTTTCGTTTAATAGCAAAAGCAATATGATCACAAATTGCTAGAAAGATTTCCCCATAAAATTGGGTATTCAATTGTTCTGTTGCTTTGCTTACTAATAAACTAGTAATCTCATAATAAATAGGTTCAATATCATTGATTCCTCTACGTATACGCTTTTCAACTTTTTCTTTAAAGATATACGTTTTTTCAATCCGTGATTCATCAACTAAATCACCTATCTTTTTTTGAAAGCCGATTCCTGATCCTGTTAAAATAATATCCCCTAATTCATCAGATAAAGCAGCAATACTATTATTATTAAATATTTTTATAATCTTCAATTTCATTTCTCCTACATTAGTATTTCATTTAATATTTCAGCAATAAATTGAACTTCAGTTCCTATAATGATTTGTATTTCATGCTCACTTGATTCAACAATATGAGAAAAATTCATCTTTGATAGAGTCTGTTTATCTATTAGTGAGATATCTTTAACTTCTACACGTAAACGCGTAATACAATGATCAACACTTATAATATTCTTTTTACCACCTAATGCTTCAAATAATTGAATAGCAATTTCATCAAAATTATTTTCGACTTTCTCTACTTTCTTTACCTCATTCTCTTCTCTTCCAGGTGTCATAATATTATAACGTGTAATCAATACTCTAAAAACAATGTAATAAATCAATCCGCATAGAATTCCTAAAGGAATTAAAAATAAAATATTATTAGCAAATGGTGATTTAAAACTTAAAACATAATCTATAAGTCCTGCAGAAAAACCAAACCCTGCCATCCATTTAAAAGTTGCTGCAATAAAAAGCATCAATCCTGTAAGTAAAGCATGGATAAAATAAAGTGTTGGTGCTACAAACATAAAAGCAAACTCAAGAGGTTCAGTCACACCTGTAAAAAATGAAGCCAAAGCAGCTGAAAATAAGATAGCACCTACTTTTTTCTTATTCTCTTTTCTAGCACAACGATACATAGCTAGAGCAGCTCCAGGAAGACCAAACATCATTACTGGGAAAAATCCCGCTTGATACATTCCTGTTACACCTTTAACACCACCGGAAATTGTTCCCCAGAATTTTCCAATATCATTAATACCAGTAACATCAAACCAAAATACAGAATTGAGGGCATGATGTAAGCCTGTTGGAATCAATAAACGATTTAAAACACCATAGATTCCTGCACTTATAGGTCCAAAATTAGCGATTTCTTTTCCAAACCAAATAAAAAAGTGATAACACATTGGCCAAATATCAATAAATATTAAAGATATCAAAAGTGTAATTCCTATAGAAATAATGGAAGCAAATCTCTTTCCATCAAAAAAAGCTAAAAACTGAGGTAATCTTTTTTGATCAAACTTTTGAAAAGAAATAGCCACAATCAAACCTACCAAAATACCAATAAAAGCACTTTGCGTATTATGAAAAGCTAAATCCACAGCATATTCTGGAATTTGCAAAATTAATGCGATGCATTTAGATGATAGAATTGTTGTCATCATCATATAACAAGCAAGAGCACTTAACACTATTGCTGTATCTCTTTTTTTAGACATTTCCATGGCAACAGCTATCGCAAATAAAATAGGAAGGTTATCTATAATTGCTCCACCAGCAGCAATGAGTAAAGCAGCAATTGGGTTATGTATACCCCATCCAGTAGGATCAATCCAATACCCAATTCCTTTAAGTAGTGCTGCTATGGGCATGATTGAAACAGGTAACATGAGTGATTTACCTAATCTTTGTAAATATTTCATAGCGAACTCCTTTAGTAGACGCTTACGTATCATACCAAATAATGCTAAGCAGACACATACGGTAAAGATTATTATACACTTGTCTAGTCAAAATAGCTAATAAAAAATACTGCAAAAGCAGTATTTTTTACTTGAGCCATTTTTCTATTTTTATACCATAATAAGTATCAACTATATTATAAAATTGTTGTAATAAATTTCCTAAAATCATCGAAATAGAAAATAATAAAATAGATTTTCCTATCTTTCCTTGAGTTAAATCTCTTTCCATAAAATCACCTTCCATTTCTCAATTAATTTTTCAAGTGAATACATGGCATTCGCTGGTGAAGTAGAAGGTAATTGAATAACGGGTAAATTATAATCAAAATATTGATGATAATAACGATTGGCAGCTTTGCCATTAGTAATGATTTTTTCAACAGGACAATTTTTAACAATTAAATCTAAATCATTGACTTTAACATTCGTAATACTCGCATCACTTGATCCTTTAATTTCACAACTTTCAATAACATCCCATAAAGCAAGATGATTTCTAAGTAAAAAAGTTTTCTTCTCTTCAATTGTTTGTGGAACTTCTTCTTGAAATAAAGCAGCTAAAACTTTCCAAAAACGATTTTGAGGATGATGATAAAAAAACTTAGCTTCTCTTGATTTAACAGATGGAAAAGATCCTAGAATAAGAATCCTAGAATCTTGATTATAAACGGGTTCTATATTATGCTTTGTCATCTTTTTTAACAATAACATCTATTAATTGATCAAGAGAATCATAACATCCTACAGTTAAATCAAGAATATCTTTAGAATGATGAATCAAATCAGGAATACAAATAACAGGAATATTTCCTGCATGTGCTGCTAAAATTCCATTTTTACTATCTTCTAAAACAAGGGCATCTTCTTTACTTACCCCTAGTAACTCAACTGCTTTTAAAAAAATATCTGGGGCTGGCTTCCCATGTTGGATTTGGTCACCACCAATAATGGCATCAAAATAATAATCAACTTTAATACTCTTTAAATTAGATAAAACACGTTCATAACGTGTTGAAGAAGCCACTGCCATTTTAATATTTTTCTTTTTTAAATCTTCTAATAAATCATATAAACCTTTTTTTACTTCTAAAGGATGACTATTAAAATATTCTTTTCTTAATTGATCTCGATAATCTTTAATCTTTTGATAAGGATAATCTTCACCAAAAACACTATGATAATAAGCTTTTGATGTCTTTTCATTTGTACCAATCAAATGATAAAACATATCTTCAGTAATTTCATAACCAAACCTTTCATGAGATGTTTTCACTAACATCTTTCCTACAGGTTCTGTATCAATCATCAAACCATCCATATCAAAAATAACAGCATTTAATTCTAACATACTACACTCTCACTTTCTTAGGCATTCTAAAGAAAAGTGTCACTACAAAAGCAATCGTAATTCCTGCAAATAAGAATAAATAGAAACCATTCATTCCTATAGAATCAATAATTCTACCTCCAATTAATTGGAAAAGCATTGCACCTACGCCTTTACCAAGCATAGCTTGAATTCCATAGGCTGTAGAGACATATTCTTCTTTTACTAAAACCATTACTAATCTTACAGTAATCATCGTAAAGAGTACAGTAGAAAAACCTTTAAATACAAAAACATAAATAATCATATTAACAGAAGGTAAAGTTGCATACCATGCAAAATTGATCATTGACATGATAATCGCAAACATCATGATATAACGATAAGGTATCTTTTTAATGATATAGTCTGTTGCTAGAATCATCGGAATTTCAAATAATGTCGCAAAAAGTTGGTAGGTTCCTACTTGTGACGCTGTTCCACCTTGAGATTTAATAAATAATGATAAATAGTTAAAGTTTGTGGAGCATGCTCCCCAAAAGAAAAAGGAAATCACTAGAAAGAGCATAAATGGTATATTATGAACAAGCTCTTTCATAACAACAACTGTCGATAATTTATTTTCTTCTTTTTCAGGAACTTCTGAAAGCTTTGGATCAGAAACCATATAAATACAAATAATGGTAATTAATGTTCCTAAAATACCAGCTATGAAGTTCGCAAATGGTGAAATATATTGATATAAAAGTCCACTGACTTGTGCCATAATGGCATAACCTACAGAACCCCATAAACGAATCTTACCAAATTGATAAGGTGAAGAAACACCAATACGATCTGTTAAAGGAGTAACAGCATTCATAAAAGATACTGCTAGACCCGATGATAAAAGTAAAATCCAAAAATTACGACTAATTGCAAAAATAAACATGCAAACAATATTTGCAAATGATAATAAAATAGATACTTTTCTTGGTGATTGCCACTTATCTGCCAAGTATCCAAAAAATGGTTGTGTTGCAATAGATAAAAGTGGTGCAAAGGATACAATGTAAGCAATTTGTGAGGCTGACATTCCTATATCTTGACAATACATTGATAAAACAACTGTAAAGGCACCATACCCTAAATAAAAAAAACATGAAATACCTGCATGAAATAAATAATGATCTCTTAATTTACTCATATAAGCCCTCCCTATGTAAAAGACATTATATAGAATATCTTTAAAAGAAAAGAAGTCTTTTCATTTTTTGAAAGACTTCTTTATTTATTTAAAGATTTAACATAGTTACAAATAATATCTTTGATTGTTTCATTCCCTAATTTACAATCTAAACATAAATCATAGTTTGATTTATCACCCCATATTTTATTAGAAATAACTTCATAATAACTTTTTCTAGAATGATCCGATTTATGAATATATCGAAGAGCATCCTCATGACTATCATGATAAATTTCCATTACTTTATTTAGACGATATTCTAAAGGAGCATATAAGAAGATTCTTACTAATTTTTCATCTTCTTTTAAAATATAATCTGCAGCTCTTCCAACAATAACACAATTTCCTTTCTTAGCAATTTCTTTAATAACATTTGATAAAAGAATAATTGAATTTTTATTGATGTCTAATGATAAGAATTGACTATAAATATAATCTTCACTTTCTTTATTACTTACAAATCCATGTTTAAGAGCAAATTCTTTGATTCTTTCTTTATCATAAAATTCAATGTTTAATTCTTTAGCGACTTGTCTCGCAATTTCTTTTCCATTTGTGCCATGTTCTCTTGAAATAGCAATTACTAAATTATTTGTTATACTTTCATTTTTAATAGGACTTATTCTTTCATTATATGATTTTTTCAAGATAATAAGTGAAACAATAACTGTCAACAATTCAGGAATTGGAAATGTCCACCAAACAAGCGTTGTTACATTTTCTGTTAAAGTAAAGAAGTAGGCTATTGGAAATACAAAAATAACCAAGCGAAGTAAAGCAATAATTAAAGATCTAATGGCATAACCAATAGATTGTAAAACACCTTGAATCGCGACAGAAATACCCATAAAAACAAATCCCAGACTTGCTATATGTAAAGCTGTACTACAAATATCAATCATTTCTTGTGTACTTCCTGATAATCCAAATAATTGTGATAATGGATGAGCAAGAAGTTCAAATAATAAAGTAATCATTAAAGAAACAATGATTGTATCAACAATACCAAACTTAATAC